>Ga0116231_10001663_pt1 | contig 45986 bp, 38 predicted proteins | sample S1TSphgellanicum_2_FD_89695 | JGI IMG/M metagenome (GOLD analysis project Ga0116231, IMG submission 89695) | Host-associated microbial communities from peat moss isolated from Minnesota, USA - S1T2_Fd - Sphagnum magellanicum MG | ecosystem: Host-associated > Plants > Peat moss > Unclassified... | reverse complement strand
TCTATTTTTATATGAGGATTTTTGAAAGATGATATTTTGGCTTGTGTTGAAACTTGAGATTAGTTATAATAGAGTTATAATAATATCTTGAAGGATTTTGGTTTCTTTTAGAGGATTTTTTGATGATTATGTTTTTGTGTGGTGAAATATTTGGAGTTTTTGTAATTCTTCTTTTGCCTTAAGATATGTTTTGATGTAATTGGCAAGGCCACGGTGTGGCACACCCCTTGTTTTCTTTGTTTGTTGTGTTGAGATCTCCCAAATGATGGTACCCCAACCTCCCCTCCCACCCACTCTTGGTACCATTGGAAAGCCCTCACAATGTGTAGGGGTGCACAAAGGTGGTTTTGTCATGTTTAGACCTATGGTGCAAGAGCTATTGAATATTGAATAATTTTGTGAAAAAAATTTAATTAAAATCAAAACTAATTTTTTTAGGAAATTGGACCATGTTTGGATTTGCATTGCTAGAAAGCTTCAATGAGTAGGATTTTATGGAGGCAATTTCATAATTTTTAGACACAAGTTGTGAGAGATATTGAATTAAATAATTTTTGTCATTAGAATATCAATTAAATGACAAAATGTGACTTTGAATGGGGAAATTAATTTGGTAGCAAGCTCCCACTTGGGCCAATGACAGATGCCATGCTATCTAGCTATCTATTTATAATTTTTCACTAAAAATTATTTTAAAATATTTTCTCACATTTGTGATTTTTCTTCATGATCATGTTCACACTTGGGCCTAGTACACAAGCTTGTTACCTTTACATAGATTTTTGTTACTACATCATGTACTAGGTAAAAGGAAATTTTTTTAAAAGATCGTAATTTTTGTTATTATCATGCAAATTATTCACCTCTTTGTTATTGCATTATTAAATATTAAATAATAGGTATTGAGTAATAATCAACTTTTAAGAAAACCCATTTTGATTAATATCATCAAAATTATCGCCATTTTTTTTTCTAAACTAAGTTCTAGGTACCATGTAATAATATATTTTCAAAAGATAATTCTAATTTTTGTTATAATGAAATTTCTTCACATTTTGTTACTACATTAAATATCTCTTATATTAAATGTTAGTTCACAATAGTAGGCAATGTAGCATGATAATTCATCAATTTACAACCTCTCTTCAAATACATAGTTTGTTTTTGCTAAGTAGCAAACACAACATAATGATTTGGTAAGTTATTTTCATAAATAATAAATTATTCATAGTTTGGCAATTTTTTCAAAATATGTACATTCACATGCTTACTGCAATTAGCAAGATTTCATTTTTTGTGTAGGATACTAAACTACAAATCCATTGTTGAACTTCTATGTTTCTTTTTTTATCCCTTCATTTTTTTTTTATATTTTTTTGTGTGGGGTTGAAGTTCATGTTGTTCATGCTTTTCATTACATATTTGTAGTGCATAAACATCCAATCTTTGCAACATATTTATGTGTATTTTCTATTAATGAACATAAATTATTAATTGCATCAACAATATTTTGCAAGGAAAAGGAAAGGCATGGGAAGGGGAAGATGCATGCTTGGATGTCACTTCATCAAAAGCAAGTGAAAGTAATTGCAATGCCATCTATAGTAGATGCAATGTTGTAAGCAATAATTGCAACATTGAAAACAATTATATTGTCAAACACAAGAAGATCAACTGCAATGTCATAAGCAATGCCAAACATTGGAACACAACAACATCAATGTCAAAATCAATTACAACATCAAAAACATGCTAAACACAAATGCAAGACTTTTTCAACAAGGTAATTAGGAACATTTCAAGGTGTTGTTAGTGATGAAATGCAAAAAATTGGAGCACATAACTTTATAAAATTTGGTCAATCTTTGCTTTCACATGGTACCTACCATATGGGATAAGATTATAAAAGAAATGTAGAAGATGACAAAATTGAAAATTCCTCACAATGGAAAAATGTGAAAAGATAAATGAAACAACTTGAATTCCAATTACAAAAAAGTTTCAAATTATCACATGGGGATTAACCACACAATCGATTATGGGATTTGACAACTTAAGAATGCAACCACCACCATCTTCCAAATTAAAAAATTCAACAAGGAATTATATGTTGTTATTCAAGCATTCCAAAAAGAGATGATGGTAAATGCACTTGGACACATGAAAGATCTTCATGCCAAAGGAGACATTGTAGTTTACATGCCACCAAATGCAAAATTAGACATAAAATATTTTTTCACACATCATATATCTATGGTGCAATTTAAGCTTATAGGATATGATTACATGATTAATGAACATGGAAATGAAGGATGACAAGTTGCAAATGCAAATGGAATACAAAAGAGTTAATTAAATTTCATAAACCTAGATGAATTTTCACAGTCCAACTAATGCAACCAACATTACAATTTTTTCTATCTTGTGGACACTCCATTTACACCTATAAATCATTCAACCACACCATTGACTTTCATAAGCACAATTATAAAACACAAAAAATCAAAGGCCAAAACACATTAATAGGAGCCAACAACACCTTTTTGAATCATTATGATTAGTATTGATAGAATGATGTGGCAACACAAGATTGGTTGAAAAGCCCTAAAATAATGTTAAACAATAGTGTTTGGATAGTGTTCTACATCATTTCATTGTGTTGAAAGACAATGTTACAAGTTTTAACACATGTTCAAAGTTATTTTATGTTCATTAGATTACTTTAAAACTTATTCAACTTTTATATTGATATATGAAAAAAAAACATTATATAAATGCAACACAACATTAATTTAGTTGATAAAACCTGTAAACTTATAAAAAAGATTAGTTACACCCCAATCGGATCCTATTAATGTGTTTTTATCTTCCAATGTCTTGTCTTCAATGCTTGAAATCACAAATAAGAACAACAAAGTCATTATTGATGTTATGGAACACATGTGTGTCACACAATTGGTGATTGAAAAGCTTTGCAAAAACTCCATCAATACATAATCAAATAATAGTTAGAATATGCAAAGGTTAAAAAAGGAAAATGCATTACACAAACAATAATTTATTAGTGTTCTTGAAAGTATGAATGCAACAATGTGCCATGTTTTCCTTCAAAGTAAGGTTAAGATGCTTCCACTTGTGGAATTATTGTTAAATTATTTAAAATGCAAATCCAAAAGACAACACACATGATGATAACAATCAATAACATAATTAAAAAAATGAAAGTAGTTCAGTTTTGTAGATGTTAAAAATGTTGAATATTTGAATTCAAATTTCAATCTAACAATGTTTTGATACTTATTTGCATCTGCATTTTAACCACAAAAAAATCTTGACGTTATTCAATGCCTTCAAATTTGAGGCCTATATTTTTGATATATCGTTCCAACTATGTTTATCAAGTGCAATTTTAGAAATCTCATCACCTTATATAGGTACATATTCAAATTTAACATCAATGCTTAAATTTCATGGTTTGTCTTTCATCCTTGCATTTGGCTAATCATTTTCAATTTCTAATTGGGTCATATAAAAGTCTCTATATCTTCATCTTTGCCATTCAAAATTAGATTTTCTACCATGCAACAACACATGACAACACTGGATAGAAAAAGGAAATCTAAGCTTGTCTTGAGTAGAAGTTCTCTAAACATTGTAAAACTCTTTTGTCATGACACAATTGTTAATCGAACAATGTTTTGAGAATGGTATATTGGGCATTAACTTGGTTATGAAATACCATAAACCAAGGCAAAAATAGATACCCCTTTGTTGCCAAAGATGTATGGTAAGATCCCTTCTCCTCCACGTTTGACTATAGGGTGAAAGCACATTATTGGGGGGCCAACGTAGGTAGTTTCATGACATATGCGATAAAGTATATACTTGCAAAATGTGTTGCATTCAATTGCACATTTCACTTTTAATATTTGGGTTTGATATTTTGATTTTCACAAAGTTAATGTTATCTAATATTATTTGGAAAAAAATTAAAAATAAAAAGATTAAATTCAAGGAATAATGAGTATATTTATGGTATATGCAATATAATATAACCTCTTTTTTATGGACTACACTAGAAACTTGGCTTTGAATTAGTCAACCAAAAAATGTTTGAAATGAAAATTTAAAAAATGATCCATTTCACATATCTTGTCACCTTCCATTTGAAATTGATTATTTGTCAAAATGTTAATTTACCACATACTTATGGTCATTGCCCTAAAAAACATCAATTTGTGATATGATAATTATGAAACTCTTCACATAGTTCACAAATTTATTCTAGTCACATAAAATCAGAATGTTTAGTAGATATTAAAATTTTTATAAAGATTAAAAATCATTCAATCTTTTTTTGAGTATATTTGCATTTTTTAGTACATTGCGACATATATTTTTTTGGCATAAATATATTCTAAATCACATTGTATGAAATTTTAAAATGTAATTTTTTTAGCATTTGACTTCTTTGGGTTTTGACCTACCACAATATGCAAAAATATTGTGAAAATCCTTCATAATATGACATGGTTGAAGTCCAAACATGGGACCCCTGAAAATTGTACAATGAGACAATAATCTTGGCCCTTCCCCTAGTGTGTTTTCACCTTATAAACATAATTTCATTATTGGCCCAATGATATTTTAAAAAGAAAGTTGTAAGATTTGGGCATCATTTACCAAGCTAGGATACCAACAAAAATATTTCGAAACCTCTATGGTGATCCACTACCACTTACACCTAAATGTTGTAACCTTTGGACTTGACACTATGAGAAATTGTGTCAATGGAAATTTCACTACCCTACAACTAGAACTTTGAAACAACTAATATGTAAATACATTGCAAATATCTCATAGAAATGCAAATATCTATCCCATGAAAATATGGGGAATTTAAAAATAAAATGTCATGTTAAAAATTGTGGATTTTTTACTATATTGCATATTGGTCCAAAGATGGACCTATTTACATATGGATGTATGCACTATATATATGTATTGGTCAACCATGTTTGACTTTGTTACAAGTTGCACAAAAGTCACATATGACAACTATAATACATGAAACATTCATTAAGAACTTCTTTACAACTACCCAACTACTAATTACAATAATAATAATTAGTGTAAATAAAATTATACAATTAATTTATTAATATTATAATAATTATTATACATTAGTATTTAGATTTTATATTAATAGTTAATATTATCAATTATTAACTATTATGAACTATAATAGTTAGTGTACCTAGAATATATATTATGTTAAAATCACTCGTTGCGTATTGTTGGTTGGTGATTAAACAATTTTGGATCATTATTATTTCTTCTTTATTTTGTGTGATGTTGAACATCATGGGAATGCCAAGGTAAGTTCTACATTATATGTTTTAATTTTAAAGGTAAAGGAACAATGTAAAATAAACAAAAAAATGTTGAAATCACATAATGAATTTTTAAAGAAAATTATTTTTTTATAAAAAACTTCATATCTTCTTGTTTCTTGTTCGTTTTTAGCAATTTAAAGTGCTATGGGTGTGTTAAGTTAATATTTACATAAACTATTTGAGCTCTATAGGTAAAAGAATAACATAAAAGAAGAATGAAAAAGACAAATGTGCTAAATTTTTAAGTGTGAATTAGGACAATGACCAAACATTGACCTCATTTACTTTTGACAATTTCATCTTCTTCAAAAATTGATCCATTTGAGTTGAATCTTCAACATTATATTCATGGCACAAACAAATTCATGTAGCATTAAATGCACAATAGACTTTCCAATAAAAAAAAACTTAAAACAATGTTGATATTGAAATGCGCAAGTCAACTTGTATAACTTACAAGCCACATGGATATTCGTTGCAAACTAAAATCTTGTTTTTAAAAAAAAAATTGTATCATGGGCTTAAACAACTTTTGTATTAAATGTTGCACAAATCTTTTGTTCACACAAAATTGCTTGAACCATTATTGATCATTACATTGTGTGATCAAGAAATGGGAGAACCACATGTTCGATTTGGCCTTAACTTAGCTCCTTAAAACTTCGTAAATGTAAGGAAGTTGAAACAGATGAAAAATTAGATTGTTTGAAACCCTTTGAAGAAAAACCATGCACCATGTTTTGGAAAAAATGTTTTGTGAATTTTAACTTTTTCATAGTTGTGCTTGATCTAATCTTCCACTTGCAAAACTAATTGAAAAATATATAGTAAAAGAACAATCTTCAAATAACACCTTGCAACAAGAAATGGAACATTAAATTGGGCAAGCAAACGACAACATTCCAAACACAATAAATCATTTGATTGACAATTCAAATAGAACAAAATAATTAAAGACTCAAATAAAATGAACATCAAAGATATAAAGGAGTAGAAGGAAAAAGAACTACAAGCACATATAAGATTAATTGATAAACACAATGAATGTTAAAAAAACAAGGAACACTAAAAACTTAAGCAAAATGAATGTCAAAGATATAAAGGAATAGAAGGAAAAAGTTACAAACACATATAGGATCCATAGAGAACAACATAGAACTGTAATTGAAACATTAAAACATTGATTGTTAATCACAATGAACACCATAAAAACTATAACAAAAGACGGAAGCATATTACAATGAGCACCATATAAATTATAATGTATCATGGAACTATAGTGTAATTGGAAATAGAGAAAAATGAGCGCTAGAAAAAATGCAACATAATATGGAAGCAAAGAAACAAAAAGAAAGCTTCTAGAGGGACGGTGTAGAGGTGAAGAGCACACATGTGACAATGATGAAGCTTTTGGCATGAACCTCAATCATCATGGAGAATTAAGTGACAACCCACAATAGGTAGGGCAAGTATATCATTTTGACATACTTGTGTAAACATTAATAGCTTCTTTGGATGTTAGTAAGTTACGAAACTAATCAGGTGTGACACATGTGAATAGGGATAATGAATGATTCATTTTCATTAAAATATCAACATGAATTTGTGTCATTTCAAGTGAATTAGAAAATTGCCTAATTCATTATGTAATTATTTTTGGGTCATTTTTGATAACTTATCAACAAGTGCAAATTGATCATGAGTAGCAATATAAAACATTAAAAACCCCATTTTTCAATTCTTAAAATGAAATCTATTCACATTTTGATACTTCACTAAGTACTTAGTAGGAACATAAACATAGGAGAGAATTTTTTGGTCAATTTTTTGCCATTTCATGATTTTATTTTTTGTTATTAAAGAAACCTTGAAGAAACAAAACATGTTTTTCCAACTACACAAAAAAAAAAAAACCCACACCCACTCTCAAATATACATAAGATGAAAGCAAGGGCTTGGCCATAGGATTGGGGGGCATTCCAAAATGAAATGAAGGGGCTTGATGTAAAGGGGTGGTTGTGGTAGTAGTTGAGAGTGGTTCGTGTACCAAGGTCCTGAATTTTGGGAAGGCCATTGTCTTTGGAGGGGCCTTCCTATTGTTCATAAGGTGCCTTAAAGACCACATGACACATACAAACCATCATGCCCCTTGTCTTTGGAGGAGCCTTATTGTTGTTCATAAGGAGCCCCAAATACCATTTAAGGCACCCAATAAACCATACTGCACTTGTTGGTTTGGAGGGGGCTTATGATTGTTCATAAGGTGCCTTTGAAGACCATATGGTACCTAATCCACCATAATGCCCCTTATTTTTGGCGGGCCCTTATGGTTGTTCATAAGGTGCCTCAAAGATCATAGGGTCCCTTGTAAACCATAAAGCCCTTGTCTTGGGCTCCGGGGGGGGGACTTAGGGTTGCTCATAAGCTACAGGCCCTGAAGACCTAAGGCACTTTATCATCCATAATGCCCCTCAAGAGAGATGTGTAAGTTGTCCACAATTCATTTTTCATGTTGTTGGACTTATTATTTTGCCTTGTAAATGGCCTTAGTCCTCTCTTGCCTATAGCCAAATTTGGGCAATTCCTCTTGTGGGTGATCACCACCAGTGTCGCCATCACTAGGAGTGTCCACATTACAAAATGGCCCCAAAAGAGAAAAAAAAAAAAAAAAGAAGAAAAAAAAACCCTGCCTGTAAGGTGCCATTTGATTTTATTTAAATTATTTATTTATTTATTTATGGCGAGGTCTTTTGGTGTAGGGTGAAGGGGAAGAAAGGAGGAAATTCTTTGATTTGGGGTCCCACATGGCGAGAGGTTGGTTGGTGGCGGCGCTGTTGCTGAAGGGCCTGACATGAGGTAGTACTGTGTACAGTGCGCTCATTTTTTGGGGATGGCTCCCATTCGACAGGGCCCTTTATGTACTTTGGCGTAAAGGCAAAGGCACATTACTTACAGAACTGTAAGGTTCCGCATCTTTGTAAGGTCCCTTGAGATGCGGGACCTTACATGTATTATGTACAGTGCTCTGTCCTCGTGACATGGGTCCTCCTATTTTGTCATCCAAGGTGCCATCCTTTTATAAGTAAGAAATTATTTGACTACAATTGTCCATCATCATATTACTTAGGGGGTTTTTATCAGTGTTTTTTTTGAGAAAAATAAATAAATAAATAAATAAGTAAAATTTTATATATAAACAAATTGGGAAGTTTTGGAAAATGGTGTTTTTTCTAAGTGTAAGTTTGACTAATTTTGCTATTTTTTTGGGAAAAATATATAGCCCATTTTTTCATATCACAAAATTGAAAAAAGAAAAGAAAAGAAAACTTTGGGTTTTATCCCTTATAGATAAGAAATTATTTGACAAGGATTTACCATTATTACTTATTGTGTATTTTGAAAAATTAAAAAATAAATTAGAGAGATAGTTAGGGTTAATACTTTAGACATGTAACACCAAAAAAAAACTATTTGAAAGCCCTTGAATACAAACATTTCAATATGTGCATATTGTACTTGTACAAATCACAACATCAACTATCAAAAAACACCAACACATATCTATTTTAAAGGGTTTGAGATTGTGGGTTGAACTTGGTTGAATTGGGCATTGCTAAATTGTGCAATTGATAATAATAATGTCTTTGCACTTGGTGTTAGTGAGTCTATTATTGAATTGTTTTTGTCCTTTTAGATTTGTATATGTCAATTTAGTAAAACTTTTCAAAATTAAAGGTTTGCGTTACTAAATTGGATGATTAGTCTTCTCTCTTAAAAAAAATAAAAATTACACCTTGTCTTGTGTTAAATTATGATTTTTTTTAATGATCTTTACAAATGTGTTGTTATTTAATATGGAAATTTGTTTTGTGATGCTTGTCCCTTTGGCTCGCTCCATCACAAAAACTAAAAAATAAGTGATTACCTTGGACCCATGTTGACAAGAATTGGTCAACATTGTTTCAAATCTCAATGTGAGTATTTGATAATTCATACTACGTAATATGAGATTGTTGGTGTGAAGATATTACATAAGTTCCCTAGATTAGGATCATTTTGTTGGAAGCCAACCTCAACTAATCACTTCAATGCAATGAAAGCATCTCAGCCATTGCTCCTCAATTATTACCGGAAGAGGTCCCACCATTAGGCCATTACCCCTTGGACTTTGGCCTTCACCCTCCATTCCTAGGTCACAAGGCCCTAAAAATGGGGCCTTCCCATATAAAAATTACAAATCAAACAAGGAATGTGAGCTCCATCCATAAGACCTTTGTCTCGATAAGATATCAACGAGAAATAACAATCAAATGTGAGGATAAGATGTGGGTCTAATATCCACTTAAATCTTGGTAAGATTAGAAACAAGTAATAAATAAATAAAAAGTGAGAATGGAAGATGGGTCCACTTGGTGCTTTTTTTTAGCCACTTGTTTTATGTAGCCGAAATGGTGATCATCCAAAACAAAAAAAGGTTTAGCCAAATTTGGCTACATACAATACATGAAAGTTCTAAAACAAAGATCCTTCTATATCCTTAGCTACCTAAATGGAGCTAATAATAATAAAAATCTGGCATCCTAGAAGTTTTTATTCTTTGAAACCTGACAAATTTGGGCCATTTTTTTCCATGAAAAACCCATTGTATAGATTGAAATCATATTTTTCAGGTCAATTTTTTTTCAAAAATTCGCCAGTACAAAAATCATGGGTGCACATTATACATGAGTCTTGATGAGATTATGAAAAAAGGAAGTAACAAACCCTACATGAACATTTGGAGGTGAATTTGGAGAACCAGATCTCCATCATATCATATCATAGCATAATCTCACCATGGTTCTGAGAAGGTTTGCCGATGTATATAAGGTAGCTAAGCTCCCATAGCCTAGTTGTTTTCATCTGCCTCTTTAAACATGTAAGTGAATGGCATTTAAAATTAGTTAAAGAGGTAAATAACAAGCAATGTTCAGGTATATGGAACAGGAACTGCTGTTGGCTGATTTCCAATCCTTGACCAAGATCCAGGTTGTATGGTGCATTCACACTTGATGTTAACTCTGTGTTAAATGAAAATCTAGGTGGCATCCTAGGTGGCACCCAATGTTAAATGGGCCATAGCTCAATGTTAAGTGAATGTTATTATCTTAACATAAAATTTTCATGGCAACTAGGTTTAAGTCCTAAATGGCTATCATGGTGGTAGGGAACTTAACCTTAGAGTCCCTAACACTAGTTTGCTGCATGCGTGTCAGGAGCCATGGCCTATATTGGGTAATGTTTTTGGGCCAAGGTCCCAGACCAGACTGCAAGTTCTAATTTAATGGCAAAACCTAGAACCACCAGGAATTGAGTGTAGAACCAGCCTCCTAATTGGCCATAGTGAACCAGCCAGCACCCACTAGTGCACCATCCACTGGATGCCCGTTATTACTCATCTGAGTTAACAAGTTGTGGATGAACCTTAACTGAGTTAGGTAGATTAAACCTTGATAACCAATTTTGTATGAAATAGGTCTCGTATATAGGTAGATAAGTAGAAAAATAGGTAACTACTAGGTAAGTAGATGGTCTATACTTCGATAAGGGCTGTTTTTACTTACCTACCTACTAACAACTAGCTTGTGGGTGTGGGTTGTTAGTAACTAGGTAGTGTAAAAAAGCAACTGAGCTAACCAGCATGGTGAACTAGGGAACTGAAACCCAACAGAAAACTGTTTCCTGACCACTTATCATTCATCCTTTACGGTGTGCTGGTGGGATCCTGGTTCACTGTGGCCCTCCTAATCAAAAGAGAACAAGAATGAAAACCTTACAATTGTAAAACATGTTTTAGATTGTAATGGATGGACAAGTGCTATATACAATGTGGAAGAAGAAAATTTGTGTGTAGTGAAGTGAGCACATCACACACCACACATGGTTATATTGTTATCGATAATGAGCAAGCAAATGTTTACATGAGCTTCTTCTCCCTTCCATCTCTAGCTCATTACTTTGCAAACCTTTGTTTGCACTTAAAAAAAGAGAAGAAGTAACAACAAAATCATATATATATATATATCTGATGGCTTGTTTTTGGTCCAACTGTGTTGCCACCCAATTGGTTCAAATGTTGCATCACCCACTATTACTACAGAATTTCATTGTAGCATTCACTTTCACTAAAGTGGGTGTTTTTGAAGCAAGGAATTCGTCATTGTCTGAAATTGTCCTGGACAATTTTTCAGCCATGATGGTATCATCAGAGCTATGGTTCTTTCAAGCCAATAGGACTTGAAGACCTTGAGGTTGTTCATTGCAATGAGCTCGGAACTCTTCCATGCCATGCTTCCCATGGCCCTTAGGGATGGTGGTGGTGGTGGTAGTAGCGGCAGTGGCAGTAGCAGCAGCAGCAGAATGACCAGTTAACAAGAATGTCTTCTTCTTGTTCCTGGAATCAGAAGTTGTACTTGACTGTTGTTGAGGAGAGTTTGCGGAGGTGGAGCTTTTTCTTGTTTGATGATGATATCCTCCATAGTTATGATGATGATGATGACTACTGAGTTTTTCAAAGTGGTTTGTAACAACGGCACTTGGGCCACAGACTGTGCTTCCAGCCCATAGGAAACGGTCAGAGTATGGACTCAGCAAGCTCTCACAAAACTCTGTTGCGCTGTCCACAGTTAGCCCCTGCAACAAGAGCAAGCAAAAAACAAAAGAAACACAATTCAATTCAGCAGAAAAAAAAATGTACCCCCACTCACTTAGTGTGAAGGAAGGAGCTTGGGGTGGTGGAAGCAACCATAAAAGATAGAGAAAAGTTCTAACCTCAGCCATGGCCTTTATCTTGAGAGCTGTGTCTCGGGTCAACAGAGCGACACGACCACCATCCACCAGAGTTCGATCAAAAAGCAAAGCACATTCTAGAATATGATCATCATTGGTAGGTGACATTGGACCACCATCACCACCATACAGAAACACCCTGCAAAATGTCCATCCACTCTAAATTCTCTTATCAACTGTTTTCTTAATCAAACTATTCTGCATAAGAAAATGCATTCAAAACACACAGTTGATATACACATGACTGGTATTGATAATGAAACATGATTGAACTGGTTGATATACACATGATTAGTATGGATAAAACATTTATTAATTTTTACTTGCAGAAGTAAAGAATATAGGATGATGATGTGCCCATGGTGTGTGGCACATGAAGAATTTGGCATCATGAATAGAGAGAGTCCCTGAAACAATGGGGTGATTTGTGACCATTTGGTAAATCATTCAATCACCTGTTCAGTGAGGGAGACAAAGGTGGTGGGGTAATTTGCACTGGAAGTGTCTCAGAGGAGCTTTGAACATGGATCCAGAAAGGCATCTTCACCATACATTCTTCAATCCATTTGAGAGCTAACCGAGCAGCCATCTTCACATTGTCTCTGTGCTTCAAGCAATCCAGCTCCCGCACCACTGAAAAACCAAACAAAAAGAAAAATTCCCATCACATTGCTGAAGGTCCTTTTCTTTGCTGAAACCCTGAAACAAGAAGAAAAAGCATGAATGAAAGCTACTGCTGTAGATTGAATATGCAGATTGAAGAAGCCACCCACCCATGGGAGGGGGGGAGCTGGGATTCAGGAATGAGTCTCACCAATTTTGGGTATGATAATCCGAGTCTCACGGATGCCTTCCAATTGCTTCAGGCATTTAAGTGCATCTGCATCAAGCAAACAATTTGTATCCACCACCAAGTGCCACTTTCGGCATGCACTTTCTGCACCACCACCTCCAATCCTTATCCTTCGTAGCACATGGTCTGCATTACTGACCTGCATATATTTTCATGGTGTAAAGAAAGAAGCTCATGAACCAAAGCCTTTCTCCTCTTCAATTCAGATACAATTCATGAAGCTTGTTCTCTTCACTGGTCCAAATGCAATTCACAAAGCTCATTCTCTTCACTAATGCAATGCAATTGAAGCAGTTTATTCTATTCACTGATGCAATTCACAAAGCTTTTTTTTGAAGCTTTTTTTTTCCTCTTCACAGATGCAAATTGCAAAACCCCTGAAACAAATCTCATGTTTGGAAGGAAGAGAGAGAGAGGAGATGGCCCATACCTTGGGAGATGATGAAGCTCCCCCTTGGTGATGAGGCGGTGGTAACCCCAAAGCTCTGGAACCAAAATCAGAGTCCAAAGAGGAAGCAGTACTAGTGGAAGGAGAGAACACAGGCTTGTATGCTGCCGCTGCCGCTGCCCCTGCTTTAGAGCTCATTGGTTGAATGCACAACAAAGGCTGGAATGGAATTCTACTATTGACATCCTTGCGAGTCACCGTATCTGCTGCTGCTTTACTAGAGCTCCTGCCAGACATCCCACAACCATGGCCAACAGTAGTAGTAGTACTATCTCTACCTGCTTCACATGACCACAAGGTTTCCCTGAAATTCTTGGAGGTGCTTGGCAGCAGCACTTGCTGTTCTTCATGAGGAGGCTGAATATTCTCCTTGTCTGAAGGGTAGTAGTCGGACTCTTCTCCATCAGATTCATAGCTTTGCATTGAAAGTTTTCTCAGAGCACTCTCAATGCTGCCAATGGACTCATGAGCATTGCAAAGCTCAGGATTCAGAATGGAAAGAGCCTCTTCTTCTTCTTTTTCAGAGGGTTTTGTTTGCTTTTCCGTCTTTGAAGCTGTTTTTGCTGCTGTTGCAGTGACAAGCGAGGGGAGAGGTTCCGAACTGCACCTCCGAAGCCATAGCTTTGATGGAGTAGATCCTTCTGCTGCTGTTCCCACAGTCTCAGCCAGTACCTGTGTCTTCGTGGTGTTCTCAGGAGCTGCACCAGCAGCTCGAGCAAGTTTTGTGGGAGTTAGTTTCCCAGGAGTCATGTGCAGACTAGGGTTCATCGCAGCAGCAGCAGCTGGCGATCGAACATTGAGAGCTGATGGTTCCAGGGAAGCAAAAGCGAGACGTCGTGCAGGAGTGCGTGGCGGAAGCAGATCATTCCTACTTCCTGATCTCTGTTGTGCTTGCTGCAGGCTGCTTCTTGCTGGAGATGGTGCATTCTCATCCTGCACTAGCTGTATGGCGCTGCTGCTGTTCTCCCTCCTCAGCTGCTGGCGATTGTTCAACAACCCATTTTCCTGATGAATGAGAGACTTGCAGTTCATGATCTTAGATCTTCTATTTGGAGACAAATACTGATCGAGAATCTTGATCGACTCAGCGTTGGAGTGTGTGGAGGATTCCACGGAAAGCGCGGCGGCGCTCGTCTCCTCATCTGAAAACTGTGTCGCCTCAGTGATCGTGCCTGCTGCAGAAGAAGCTGCTGGCAACCACTCCACCTTGTACACTCGCGTGGAAGCACCCAACTCGATCACATCGTTTTGCTTCACCACGCATGACGCTTGCCCAGCTCCCACCACTTCTCCATTCACCCGCGTCCCATGCACTGCACCGCAACACATGTCAGCTCCCACATCTCTCTCTCTCTCTCAGAGAGGAAACGCTCAAAGTCAGCTGAAAAACATTGTCTAGAACTTTCTCTCCATCTGTCTCTCATGAGGAAGTCCTTGACATCACCTGATTGAAGATCAGTGAGGAGCAACTCCATAGTGGCGTGCAGGACTTGAATCTCGAGGTGATGTCTGGAAGCACTGGCATGCGCCACATGAATGTCGCAGTCCACATGCCGCCCCACAATCCATGTGTCTTTGTCTTGCAAGCAGATACTGTCTATCAGCTGCCCTTGCTTGTACACGGACAAAAACGGCACCATATTCATCATGTTGTAATTGCTCCGCCCCGCTCCTGGCCGCCTCCCTCCCATCACCATTCTCCCTCAAATCCAAAACTCTCCACAAAAACACACAAACAGACACTTTACTGTCTCTCTCGACAACTCTCTCTCTTTCTCGACTCCCAACACTCTCACTCAAGGCTCTTTCGACGCCTTTGCTGAGCTTCAATTTGAGCGATGTCGCAGATTTGTCAGTTTTTTTGGCATCATCCGCTTCGCGACTTCTGCAGCACCATCATCTGCACCTCAAAATCTCCGTAGGATGTGAAGAAATTCTTGAAAAGCGAGCGGAGTTTGTGCCAATTCTTCCGTCCCCGAAAGCCTCCTCCTCCGTGCAAACTCGTCTGCGATCGTTTTTCCAACGGAGAACGACGAGAACGCCGCCGCCGTCGGCGGCGAACGATCGGCCATATGACCGTTGCGACATTTTCTTTAGATTTCCAAAATACGAAATATTAAAGAAAATTCGGAAAGGAAACATTAAAGAAAATCCGAGATTACAATAGTAATGAAAATTAGGAAATGAAACATTAATGAAAATTCGAGAATACAATAGTAAGGAGAATTCGGAAAAGAAATTCGAAAATCAAATATTAAGGAAATTTCGGAAACAGAAATTTAATGCAAATTTGGAAATAAAATATTCAAGAAACATCGGAAACAAAAGTATTAATGAAAATTCGGCAAAAACGTATTGTAGAAAATTCCGAACCAGAATTAAAATCGGAAAGAAAATATTAAAGAAACTTTGGAAATAAAATATTAAGGAAAACTCGGAAACAGAATTTTTAATGAAAACTTGGAATTATTTTTTTAAAATCGGAATTATTTTTTTGAAAAATTGAAGACCACAAGTGTTAAATAAAATTGGGAAGCTTGATATTAAAGAAAATTCGGAAACAAAAGTATTAATGGAAATTCGGAAATAAAATATTGAAGAAAATTCGGAAACAACTTTTTTCTTAATTCAATTTTTTCTTTCAAAATAAAACATCAGAAAAAACTCAGAAACAGAAAGTATTAATGCAAATTTGGAAACAAAATATTGAAGAAAACTTTCAAAAATGGAATCAACATTTTAGAGAAATTTTGAAAACAAGTTACTAATGAAAACTTGGAAACAAGAGAATTTTGAATGAGGCATACATTGTTTCTTCGAATTCTTGAATCTGTTTCTGCACATGATCCATATTTCTTGCAAAAGTGAGATGCACTTGGCAATATGAGCTTCAGCTTAATCCAAAAATGCATTGTTGCATTGCGCATTTTAGGTTACAGAATCACACTTGATGCAGTTGAGGAGTACTGCTGAATGGGAAAAAAGTATGGCAATGGAGGCAATGAAACGTTTTGTGAAGGCTGTAAGGAAGAATTTTGAGACCAAGTATTCAAAGTAGCCAACACGAGATATATTGAAAGGCAATCAAAATCAATGAAGTTTGGAGGTTCTCAAGTTTGGATTATATGCACTATTGATGGAAAAATTGCCCAATTGCTTAAAAAGGGCAATTTCGAAATAAAGATGGCAATAGATCAATCATTTTTGAAGTCGTTGCAGACGAATCATTCTAGATTTGACATGTTTTTTTCGGTCTTTTAGCAAACAACAATGACATTAACGTACTAGACAGGTCACCACTTATCACTAATTTGCTTCAAAGGCCCACTCAAAACATGGATTTTGTCATCAATGGCAATACATATCCAAAGTACTACTTACTTGTTGATGGAATTTTTTCAATGGAACGTTTTTGTTTAAACAATTCATGAACCACAAGGAAAGAAAAGGTAACATTTTTTTTAAATGCAAGGAGCCAAAAAAGATTTGAAACATGGTTTTGAGGTGTTTTAAAAAGCATGTTTTGAAATCATTCAAGATTTAAGTAGACAATGGGACATGGCCACAATTAAGAGTATCTTCATAGGGTGTTTGATTTTGCACAATTTAATCATAGAAGATGAATCCAATTGTATTTTGGAACCTTTGTTTGATGTTGGATCCGATGTTTCACATTTGAAACAAAGGTTGTATTTTGAAAACTATTGCCAAGGAACCACCTAAATCGAAAATATGGCTATCTATTACAATTTTAGAAATGACCTTGTCGAGCATTTATGGGCTCAAAAAGGCAACAATGCAATCTAAAATTAAAAAATTGATTTATTCAAAAAATTTGGTCAACACCCATTTCTTAGTATTATCCATATGTCTATTGACAACATACCAATCATTGACATGGTTCATTTCTTAATAGAGATCAAGCATTTTCAAAAACCTGTCTACATAAAGTGAATTTTGTGAATTATGGTCCTTTTTATACAAATGAGTTGGTGAACTATCAAATGTTAGTGAATCTTCATCTTCATGTCAATCATTGTGTGGGGTTGTTGGATCTAAAATTTCCTTGGGAATGTTTACATTGGTTAGAATTGTGATGGTGGGTTGGAGCTTTGTTCGAAGCTTTCCAAGTTTTTCCCTTCTTTGAACCACGAAATATTCCTTTGCCTCCTTTGAAACAAGTTCAATCAAGAATTATGAATAAGGCCATTATGTTTTGGTCCTCCATGATTGTTGTTTTTTTCAATGTTGAAGTAGCTTATTAACGGTGGCTTGTGGATGTTGTTGCAAAGTTGATTCTTGAAACTTCAATTGCTTTTACTCCTCCTTTGTAACTCATGACCCTTGATGCCTTTTGAGACTTGAACCACTGTAAGTCATTGGTGGTTGTGGTTCCAACGTTTCAAATTTAACACATGCACCTTACTTTTAACAAAGGTGAGTCGTTTCAAATTAGAAGTTTTTTTCACATCTTTTTGAAAATCTTAAAAAATCTTTTAATAAAAACGAACAATACAAGAAAACAAAAACTTTGATTTTTATGTGTTTTGATTTGTACAATTCCACTACTTTCTGCAAAATATCTTCTACTAAATCCCAAATTCACAAAATACCACCACTATTCCATAATGCCCAATAAATATGGCAACATTATGTTTAATCAATCCCCACTTTGTTTCAAGAGATTTAACAAGTTGTTCATCTCCACAAGCAAGCTGATTTTGATTGTAGTGTTCACAAATCCACTCCCAAAATGTGGTTGATTTTTTGTTGGTACTTGTTGTGGGATCTTGTGAAACATGAAGAATACTACAACATAACTACCTCTCTTCCTTTGTAACAAAGTTTTTCCCCTTTTTGTTTTTTGTGGTGGAAGCAATGTTGGAAGCATCTATGGTAGTTTGTTGTGACATTTTGTTGATAATGTTCATGCATGAGCATTTTTGGTGTTTGGTACTATGCGATAAAGTAACGATGAAAAAAGATTTTTTAATAAGACCTGTGTGTTCTTATACCATGCAAAATGTGTAGTGGGCATTCACATTTGTTCTTCTTCTAGTTCATAATGATAAGGTACCATTAGTGAGCGATTTATAAACTTGTGGTGGAGATGTTCTAAGGGTGAACACTTGATGTGCAACAATATTCTTAAAAAGAAGAAATTAGGTCTTGCACCTTTTTGCAATTAAAAGTTCAATATCCAAATCACAATGATTTCCACCATTACTTTAAACCCATAACTAAGGAGGATTCAAGCACCAAGCATATGGTGTGTTCTTCACATCAACCTAGTTCCCTTGGCTATGATTCAAAATTGAATATGATGATCTATTTTATGATGGGAAAATTAGTTATGTTGTTTGTGTAAGCTTCATTATGAATTAATGGTAATTGTCACTAGTCCTTGGTGTTTTTTTCAATATTGTTCAAGCTTTACAACGACTATTTATATGGTGTTTCCATCCAACTTGTAGTTCAAATCTAATATTTTGTTGACATTTTTTATACCATACAATTACATATTATCACATAATTTGTTAGCAATTGATGAAAAGTAGGGACATTGGGTGAAGTCACAATTGATTACATGGTTCAACCATTTTTTGCTAACTAAATATGATGATTATAGGTGAATAAAACATTTTCAAATGTCAAAGGACAACTTTTGGATATATGCAATCATGTGAGGCCAATGATTTTAAGGCAAAATACAAAATATAGGAAGGCATTCCAAATTAAAATTCAAGTTTTGTGTGTGACCTAAAAACTTGCACAAGGTGTAAACACTTAAATTTGTAATGAATTGTTTGCCATTGGGCATTCTATTGTAAGTCTTGTGCTCCATGAAATGGTGATGGCAATCAATATAGTGTTTAGAAAACTCATCATTTGACCTAAGTGTGACAAGCTACAATTTGTTAGTATGGGTTTTAAAAACCTATGTGACATGCTTAGTGTGATGGGTGTTATAGATGGAACACATTTATATAACAAAACCAACTTGTGGTTTTTTAAAGGATTATTATTACACAAGTCCGGGGACTACACCATTGTGGCATAACTAGTTGTGGTTGACAATTAGAAAAGGTTAATAGGTATAGATGTGAAATTGTTTGGTAATGTGAAATTGTTTGGTAATGTGAATGACCCTACATTTTGAGGAAATATAGGTTGTATTGACGTGCACAATATGGGGGCTTTTTCCAAATTAATGTTGGGTTAGAAGATGGAGTGCTTCCATATCTAATTGGTGATAAGGGTTATTTATTGTTTTCTTAACTCGTGATCCCACATAAAAAAAAAAGGGAAAAAACCCTTAATTCCAAAATTATTGTGCAATTACAAACATAGAAGGGGGAGGTTAGTTGTCAAAAAATCATTTGGAATCACAAAACTAACTTTCAAATGTTTTATTTTAAAAACAAAAGCATGTAACAATTGTGCTTGAGGTCTTTAGTGCTTGTTGCTTGTTCCATAATCTAATATTCAAGAAGAAAGAAGTAAATGTCGAAGAATTCATGCGGGTGATTCAAATGGAAGTTCGAATGCAAGATGTCAATGATACACATAATGGATTGAATCATGGTGAGGACAATGTTCAGATCCAAAGTAAAAACCTTTCACAGGAACAAAACATTGCAACTTGAAAATCTCCTTAGTGCACAAAACAATTAAAGTTGTTTAGCAAATCAAAATGGCAATTACATGAGGTATTTAATTATGTTTCATTTGCATCCTTTCAAGTGGTGTTTACAAATGCAAATTTTTTTTTGTTGCAATCCATGATTCAAATTTTCATGTAAATTAGGTGCAAATGCTAACATCACATTTTCATGTAAATATCTTTTGAATGCAAGGCTCATTACTTTTATTAGGTCGATGATTGCACAAATCGTGTTTTATTGACATTCTAGTTATTTTTGCAACATGTTCTTTATGCCTAAACTTACTTTTCTTCAATCTACAAAATTTGGTTGATTGATTCAATGAAGACCACATTACTTTTTTAAATTGTTTCAACTAGATTTTTGTGAATAGATTTTTATTTCCTTTTTATCCATGTGCTCCCCAAATTACATTGAAATTAATTAGAAACATTGTTTACAATTGGTGTTAGATTGTTTGTTGTGCATTGTGGTAAAAAAATGTTTTAAACTTTCTTGGATTTTATTGTGTAATTTGTTTTGGTATTAGTCTGATGTAGTTAATTTTCATCCTTTTGCATTTGGATTTAAATTTGGATTTGAAAACAAAGGTTGAAATGTGAAATTTTAACAAGTTGTCATTGAGGTTTTGAGTCCAACAACTAGAGGGGAAGATAAATCCATTTGTTTACCTTGCACACCTTATCTAGTTGTGTGAAAATTGGGATGCATTGCCTAACTATGCCCTCCTTTAAATACTTTTGCACAATGTAAGCTTGGATCATGACCAATAAACAAATTTGATGCATTTCTTTCAAGGGCCTCTTGACTATTCACTTCTTCAATGAACTCAATGTCAACACATGACAAAGAATCACGGTAAGACGATGTGCAATACATATCATCATCTAGATTCATGTAAATCTTGTGAATGTGATGGATTGAAGTGGGGTTTTCCACTCATGAATGAGTCAATGAGTTCAAAATACATTTTGTGAAAATGTTTAAGCAAGTTTTGTGCAATCTTATCTTTTGTAAACATCTCCAAATATTTTTTTATTATGGCCTATACTATTCATGTAATCATGGATCTTTTTGTATTCTCCATACAAAGACCCCCATTTGTCTTTGTAAGTTGGTGATCCATTGTGATGATGCTCAACATTAACATTGGCCATGACAAGTTTTGCAATGTGCTTCCATTTTGTTTGATGTTTCCATGTTGTCCCATGAATCAACAACATCCAACTTGGCTTCATGCTTAGTTTTCTTTGCATTGATGAATGCCATGATCTTAAAATTGTTTTTAGTTGGCTTGTCCAAGTTTATTTATTTTGGTTTCTAAAGATTTTAATGAATTTGTGTCTTTCCTCTTCCCTTTATTTTTTTGAGGTGGACCCAATGTTTTGGTGTTATCATCATGTTGAAATTTATGACATTTGTGTTATCAAATCCTCTCATCATTCTTCAATTTTATTTTTATTTTTCTGAATTTCAAAGTTGTGTTGCATGTTTTTTTTAATTGTTTCCTTACATTCTAATTCATTTGCATTGGATTGGTGTGATGTAGATTATAGAAAAAATTGAACAATGGGTGTGTAGAGAATATGATTCGAGGTTTATCAACATTAGTCATTACAGCCATAATGATTGTTGCTAATTTTGTTTGTTGGTGTGAGTTGTGCCTTTCATTGAATTGGTGTATGTCAACAATCATGAGTGCTTGTTGGAAATTTTCAAACACTAGCGATTCACCATGAATGGACAACATCTTGATTACAATGTAAGTTGGAAATTTATAGATGAATGCATGGCATAAAACTTGTGAAAATCTTTTTATAGAATATTTCGTTTATAGATAAGACTTTGTTTTCAAGATGGGATGGTAGTGACAAAATTTGTAGATAAGAGCTTTGGTTTTAAAAATAATGCTAGTGAAAGAATCCTAGAGAGAAAAAGAAAGGGGGATAAACATGATAGAAAAAGGGGAGGGGACGACTTAACATTGAGATATTTTATTTCATTTAGGTGCTTTACATAACACCACAAAAAAAAAACTTGAAATGTTCATTTAATGTGAGTTAACACTAGCTTTTAACACCACGCCAACAATAATGATACATCACTTGTCACAACACCTCAATGTTAATTAACAATGCATGTGTGAATTATCGCATTTTTTAAACATTCTAAACACTAGGGTAACATTTTTGAACACTAGGTTTAGTTAGGTCTTAAAAGTTTTATATATTTAAAACCTTATGTGAAATGCCTAACTAGTTGGTCAATCAATCAACCAAAGCCAAACAAACATATTTTGTGAGGTTGAAGATAAAGTGTCATCGAAATATAATAGACTCCTTATGTTAAGAGGAAAAGGCTATTTTTGAAAGCCTTCTAAGTTGTTCAAAACCTAAAATCCCCAAAGGTTCCCAAGATAGGCCCTTTTTCCACAATATAAAACCTATTTGCTAAAATGTATCACAAGGACAAGCTATATAGCACAAGGACGATGTTAGGTTGTAAAAAGCCTTATACATTTTGTAAGGTTTAAAATAAGGTGTCCTCATAATTTGACAATTTTTGTAAGTAGAAGAAGGGCCTTCATCCTTTTGAGCCTTCTAAGGTTTTTTAAAACCTAAAATCCCCAAAGGTTCTCAAGATAAGCATTTATCCCATACTTTTAAAAAAAAACACATTTGCTTAGTGTAGATCAAGGACATGGTACATAACACAAGGCTAAACCCTCCATTAGGTTGCACATGGTTTTACATGGAGCCCCAAGGTGGGGGCATTTCCAAAAAGAAGGGTCTTAGGACCATGTGGTAGCTGAGTGGGGCCACACATGTTTCTCACCTCATGGGCTTTACCCATCATAAAACACTAGCCAAAGATTATCATGAACCTAAACCTACATAGAAGGGGAGAGAGAGGGCTTTTTTATTAAGAAATTGTTAACTCACTAGAATCCTATCACTCTTATTTTCTTTTCTTACGATTTGTGTATTATACATCGTATGGTCGTCCAGGATGCACCCGCACTGCTGAGAAGAGGAAGAACAGGAAGTCGACGTCTGCCGTGGTCGTCGTCGTCGTCGTCGTTACCCCCCTTCTGTGGTTGGTGCGAAGATCGAAGGTGGATTTGGAAGGGAAGTTGTCGTCGAAATTTTCAATTTCAGTGCAAAAATTCTTCTCCAAGGAATACTGGATTTGTTTATTTATTTGTTTTCTGTGAGAGATCCGAAATTGGAATCTGTCCAGCTTCAGTTTGTTGGTGGAGTTTTTGTAGGTTTGTTGTTCCAAAGAGAGTATACGATGTGTTGCGGAACCGCACACGGGGAAAAGTTGTGATAGTAGTTGTTGTTGCGGTTTTTCAGTGATTTTTTGTCGGATCGATTTCATAGCTCTGTGTCTTAGGGGATTTTTTTCTCGAAGAAGTCCCAGCTTGATGTCGCGAAGGGGGTTGATAATCGGTATACACTCAGTTAGGTTTATGTGACACGCTCGGGAGACTTGTGGACACGGCTGAGGTTTGAATTTCTCTTTCTCTCTGTCTCTCTGTCTCTCTCTGTGAGACAAATACACACTCTCTGTTTTGAAAAGAGAGAGCGATGTCGGGGCGGATGTTGAAGAGGGTTTTAAGGGAGCAGAAAGCGCCGCAAGCTATCCCTGAAGTTGAGGAAACGGAGGCAGGTAGTGTACAGACCGAGGAGGATGAAGAAGATGATGGACGTTCGCAGAAGAATACAGTGAGAAACCGCTTTGATCTTCTCGTTCTACAGGCAAGATGCCCAGTCCTTCGTTTCTCCTCATCCTTCCTATTTCGACTTTTGTTTCTAGGGTTTCTGTTCTATGTTTTTCAGATCATCGCGCCCTAAACTACCCTAAACCCTTTTCAGACTTCCACTGCATCATGAGGAGATGGATCAGTTTCTCTTTTCTCTTCTTAGTTGCTCTCACCAAGCAAGAATGCTGCTGCTGCTGCCTTCTGACTTGTAGTGCAATTGCTTGTCATCATAGAACTATCTGAGAGGAGTGATTCCAATTCTATCATGCCATATGACACAATTCTCTGTAGTTTGATTCATAGAAGTCTCATCTTGTGTGAGCTGGAAACAAATTGGAAAGATTTCTTTGATTCTATTCCTTTCTTGGAGAAAAAGAGTGGAGCAAAGCTGATCATGAAGTGAGATTTTTCACCAACATGCTGTTACTAGGGAAAGAAAATTCTGAACCTCAAAGCTCCTTGACCTGACAACTGGCAGGAGGTGAACGGATGTTTGATTATTCTCTAATGCTGTGGTAACTGCTACTTTCCAATGGTTCAGGAAGATGAAGGAGTCCCCTCTGAGGATGGAGATGCTGAAGAAAATGCTTCAACGTCAGAGAATGCAAAGCAAGCTTCAACCACTGATAATAATACAGCCACAAAAGCTAAAAGGAAGAAGAGCAAGGCGAAGAAGAAAGGCAAGCCAGTTGGAAGTGCTGCTGCTGCAGCAGCAGATGGCCTTATTTCCAAGGATGATGAATGTGTTGATGACCTAATAGAGAAGCTAGCAATCTCCCACGGTGACAGTGAATCTGTCTCTGAAGCACCTTCTCAATCAGGTAATCAAATGTACAAATGATGGTGTGGATTTTACTGTGCACTTAACCCTAGAGCAATTATGTGATTTATGTGACCAGTATAGAAAGTGAGAACATAGGTGTGGTGCAACATTGTAACCTGTGTTCTATCCTTGATGGAGAACAGGTGTAAGAAGTGTAGCAGAGATTCTTGCAGTGGATCCAAGGCATTTAAGGGCAGAAGATGAATTGAGGCGTATTTTTGGGTCCAAGGTGATAAATGCGGTTGAGCGGAGTGGGGAAGGGAGTGGAATGATGGGTGGAGGCAGACGGCGGCAGCCCCCACGAAGGGGAAGCCGTGTAATGCCATTGAAGAAGACTCTATTGGTAATTCCTTCGGAGCATTGGCCGCGCTTAGAGGGTGGGTTATCAATGGAGTGTTGTGACACTAAAGATGGGCTGCAGTTTTTCAGGTGTGTTGGTCTTTGTGGTATTGTTACATCCCTTCCTGTCTCTTGTCCTTGATATTTTTCAGAAGTCATACACTTTGGGACAAGGCCATATTTGCTTGTCTTATGCATTGTAAAGAACAGATTGTTACCAGTGTCTGAACAAGTGAGGGTTTTTTGTTATTTAGGTTTTGCACCCTGTACCTTAGCATGGAGAGCCTTTCAAATGTATGTTGGTAAACATGGATTTGATCATTGCCTCTAGCCTGGCAGCTTTCGTGGATTTAATTCTCCTGGCTTTTCCAAAGTTGGGGGTTTTAAACACGGGAAAAAAATTGTAGATTTGGGGAGGGTGAATTGTTTCCAAAATTTGCACACTTATGTTTGTAGTGTGCATTTGCAGAATATCATCAGGTTGAATTGGGTCTACTTGAATCTTGATGCTTCCATTGGTGTGGATAACAGATAATTATTGACTGCAGGTATACTTTCTCAGCATCATATATGGAGGTGCAGAAGATGTATGAAGAATGTGTCTCTTCTCATGATCCAAATACAATAGCCATGCTTGTGAACCAGCATCCATACCATGTTGATTCCCTCCTTGCTCTGGCAGAGCTCTACAAGCATATGGGGGAGTTTCAACGCTCAGCAGACCTCCTTGAGCGATGCCTTTATGTCCTTGAATGTGCCTGGCACCCTTGGTTCAATCCTACAACAGGAATGTGCAGGGTTGATTTTGCACATGATGCTAATAAACCGTTGTTTTATGCACTTTTCCGTCACATGCAACATTTGGGACGAAGGGGATGCCATCGAACAGCCCTTGAAGTCTGTAAACTCCTCCTCTCTTTGGACTCAGATGATCCTTTGGGCTCACTTTTCTGTGTCGACTACTTTGCATTGAGGGCGGAGCAGTATGAGTGGCTGCAGAGCTTTGTCAATGTGTATGGCAAGGATCATTCACTTGCTCTACTGCCCAGCTTTTCTTTTTCCCTTGCCTTGTCTCAGTTTCATCTCGATGCCCAAAAATCTGACATTATATCATCAAGGTACTTCTGTCTGTCTCTGAAGGTTTTGAAATTTTGACTTTATCTTTTTTGCAAATAAGATTTTTCTCTGGCATTTTTGCTGCTTCCATATAAGAAGGACTAGATTCTATGACAGGAACACAAGCGGCAAGGTGCAGCTTCCTGAAGTGGCAGTGCCAGACAAAGTTTCATCCCTCAGTCTACTGCAGCAAGCTCTGATGCTTCATCCTTCAGTTTTAAAAAAGATTGTTGACAAGGCGCCCATCAAGGAAGATGCAGTTTGGTCAAAAATCCTGAAGAAGCCGCACTTCAGCAAGGCCACTTCAGGGGGTCCATCTCTTGAACACTTGATCAATATATATGTGGAGCGGAACTACCTTGTATGGAGAGCCCCAGAAGTCCAAACCTGGCTAAAGACAGCAGCTTCTACTGTTGCAGATGCAGCTGAAAAATCTGTTGCAACAAAAAACGGAGGTGAAGTAGCCAACTGGGCATGTGTCCGCAAGGAAGCTTTCCCCTCAGATCAAAATGAGTAAATATCCTCCTCTCTGTTTGATTTTCTAGAATGTTCTTGCTGGTTTCAAGGTGATTAGCTTCACCTGTTATTTCTTGTGAACTTTTTACTCTTAACTTGTTTCCCAGTCACATATGTATCCTTCGTTCTGTCAGCCTTGCAGACTTGCAAACTCTTTTGACCAGTTTACTCTGGAAGCATAAGAGTGGTTGCACTATGGTTTTGTTCTCAAGTTACTTGCATTTGCTGGTGTCATAACTCTAAAATTTTGTGACATGTTCAGGTATCGACATTTGCTGGTGTCAGAGTTTTCAGATTCAACATCAACTCTACCTCCTGAGGAAATGCAGCAATTTGGTTTCCATGGAGTGGGCCAGGTGCCTGACCCAGATAACATGCCACCCCAACAATTGGGAAGAATACCAGCAGTGCAACAAATTGAACTGGAAGGCAGAAATGCTCTCTTGGTGTTTCTGCAGTCGTTAATGCCATGGTTAGACTATGGTGTAGACTTACGTGGTGAAGATCCACCACCACATGAGGATACAGGCACTCAGCCAGATGATCATGCCTTGAATGAAGAGGACTAGGTCAGTTGAGTTCCAATCTTTTTTTACTACAATAAATTCCTCAATGAAATTCTTGGCAAGAAGGTTGTGACTGGGTGCAAGATTGGTTTTTATACTGCCTGCCATTTGTTTCATGTTCTGTTCTAATTTAGCATGATCTTGTTCCTGTCCTAACTTGATGTGATTTGGGTACATATGACATTAAGAGTTGTTTGCTTTGATAGGTAGTTTCAACTAGCCCCGGCAATCATGCCATTGGATTTGGGTGTTGAGTTGTATTTAGTATCTCTTTAATTTTATGTCTAAAATTGTAGGTATTGTTATGCCAATTTGCCTGTGATATATGCACTGTTATGTGTGAGGTAGTGTTTTTCTCCTTCTCTGTCCAGTTTACAGAACCTACAGGAAGGCCAGGCTTCTCTTGTTGGACCACTACAGGTAATCAACTAATTTGCGACACTGGTGATGGGTTTGCTGGTGTATTGGTATTGACCAAGAGGGTCAGCAATGGTTTTCTGTCCTGTTCAGCCTGTTGCATGCTAATTGTACCTGCAGGTTAGGTTCTGTTGGAGAAGATGGATGTGTGAAGACCCCCCTGTTCAACCCCAAATTTGACAGCTTGGCATTTCAGACCACCTGGTTGGAGCCAAGATAGTTCACCATGTGTATTCTGCCAAACACCAACATCCTTGTGGTTCAACCTTGTAAGTGGCTGTGGGTTGAAATCACCACTGGGTCATGCTAGATTTATTCATGATAGCCAATTTGGGGATGGTGGGTTTTACTGTTTAGTCAACCAGTCATCCAAGTATGAGAACTTAGGGGGCTGTCTTATTCTGCTGGGTGAGAATGGGCAACCATCCAATTTGTGGTTTAAGTCCCCTTCCAGTTACAGCAGGTGGAAATTTTACTCTCAAATCATGCAGGGTTTTTATACATTCAGTCATGGTTGGGTTTGTAAGTCCAGGTTTCATTTATTGCCTAGAGTGCAAAAGTTTCAGTAGCTAGTCTTCACATTGAAGAGCATGCACAATAGGGAGTAGAATGCTTTCTTCTTTGTGTGGTGGTGCTGCAGGATTTTTAAGTGTAGGGGACTTTTTCCGGAGCTACTTGTGAAGTTTCTTGCTTGACAATCATGGATTTCCACTCTTTCCATGCTTGTGCTTCATATCTTGATGGAGGAAACTTATTGGTAACACCCTTTTTGTGTTTTTGCCATTCTTACTACCACACTGTCTGTTCTCCTTTTTATTGTTGTCTATCCTCTCTTTTCTTCAAATCTCTAGGGTTTTGTGTCTTGATGATAAGACCCTTTTCTATATATATGAGACCTACTTCTTACAAAATTGGTTACCAAGGTGAAACCAAATCTTAATTCAGTTGAGGTTCAGACACAATGGAGGAATAACAGGCATCCAGTGGATGGTGTGCAGGTTCACTGTGGCCCTTAAAACAGATCATTTCGGGTTTTAGATACACACCCATGTTGGATGGTCTTTTTCATTTGTGCAAAGTTTTTCACTTTTACAAAATTTTGGAGTTTTTTTGTCACAAATTCAATGAATGCCAAAAGTTGAACAAGATTTCAAAAAAAAAATCTTAAAATTTGACAGAGTACATGGTCGAAAATGTAAGGGAATTTTTTTCATATTTGTAATAGCCAAATTTGGCTAAATTGGCTTATAGATGATTACCACCTTGGCTTCATCACAAAATTGATATATACATATATATTGGTTTGGATGTGAAAACTTAGAAAATCTTAAGATTCATTTATTTGAGCTGGTTAATATGATATTGTTTTGAAGTGTGTTGTAAACACAAAAGCAACTATGGTCTATCAACCCTAATGGCATCTAAGTGATGTTTTAGTTGAACTTTGCTTTTGATTGGATGGTTCACATTGATATTTAAGCTATTAGGGTTGGGTTTTGACATTTAAGTGGTGTCTAGTTTTTTTGATTGGGTACTGCACATTGATCTTTGATCATCTGAATTATCCAAATCAAATGAAAGCTTATGATTGATCTTGATTTAGCTATCCAGTTGAACAATTACCATGGGAAGTATATATTGTAATTTGTGGTTAGAAACAAGTTCTTGCACATGTTTGAAAATAGTCATTTCATGCTTATTTTGACAAGTCCTGTCTGGTTTAGTTTTTTCTTTGATGCAAAATTATATCTATTACTCCATTCCAATTGTAATTTATTGGGCCCTGTCCCTGTGGACTATTGCAGTGGATCCAACTTTTGGATGTTATTACCTTATTAGAACTGGTTTCACATTAGGTGAAGCGGCTTCTTTGGTGAAAGTGTTTAGACTCTTTAGATTGAAATGGATTGTTTTGGCGTTCAGAGTGTGGACACAGTAGGTAGATGTACAACATCTTATCTATTGGCAGGGCCAGCTTGTTTGTGATGCCTTGTTTCAATCCCAAGGCTATGACTAAACACTTTAACATAATTCAATTATATATTATCTTAAAGTCTATTGGCATTGGATTCTCATGTATTATACTTCATCAATCATATGTGAAATTTGGAATAAATTTGTGGGGCCTTATGTAATATAAATTCATATGTATTTTGCTCTGCTTCCAATTAACTTCAACCGAAGCAATCATGTGGCCAGGCCCCATACCAAGTGAATCAGTTTGCCTTCTCTTCATTTTCAAATTTTTTTTATGGCTTTTTTTGTGTAGCTCTGCATAAATCCTTTTTGTGAAGGTCTACATAAACATTGTGTACTCCAAAGGCAGTGGAGCAATGCCTTAGGATTCTGAATTCTTTGAGAGCTTAAATTGTTGAGTCACTGGCCTGTTTACTCTATTTAAACTTCGGCTCTGCATTGCTTTGCACTAGGAGGAAAATGTACCGAGCCAAGAAGTATATGGAACAAGGGGTGTGTCTCACTGTGGCCTTGCCATTTCCATTAAAAAGTAGCTCAAGGCAAAAGAAGAATTATGGAAATTCAAATATTTCATCATGCAAAAAACGTCAAAAAATCCTCTAAAAGAAACCAAAATCTTCAAGATATCATAACTCTATAACTAATATCAAGTTTCAACACAAGCCAAAATATCATCTTTCAAAAATTCTCATATAAAAAATAATAGACCTATTACTGTTACCTAGGGGCCAAAATCCCTTAAGCTACTATACTCTATAATGAATCTAAAACACAATATCCTTGCCTTGGTAGGCAAGGCCAATGAAAATGAAGCCTGTAGAAGATGGCTACCTGTCCCACTTTAGTGGTGTAAGTTTAGGGTTTAGGGTTTAGGGTTTAAAGTCAAAATTAGGGTAAACATTACAAGACACATGTTGTGGACATTTTACACCACTTTCTCTACAAATAATTGTAAGTGGTGTAAACTATCTATTGTTCAGAATTGTATCTCTTGCAGCTTGAATTCCAACACACAGCTCATTTGAATAGTTTACTAGTGATGCAATTTACTAGAGTGCCACTGATCAGAGGCTCAAGTGTGTACATCTTCAAGAAGCTTGTTGCACTTGTTGATGTTGTCAATCTTGGTGCAGTCTACTATGGCCTCCCCATACGCGACACAGCAGCAGCAAATGGCAGCTTTGGTAGCTCACCAACAGGTCAAAGGCTTATGGTTGCCACTGCCAGTGCTGCAGGTCACCAAGGGACTGACTACATATTTCCAAAGGGCAACTCAGCATAAATGGGGGTGATAAACTTGGGACATCAAGAGGGCAGGCAGGAGCATTATTAGGCATAGTGTGCCAATTGGTGTCTCTCAGTTCCTGCGGGCTGCAAGACCTAATATGGTGGCTTATACAAATGGAAGCCTATCGAACTCTCAGGTATTGGTACAAAACTTGGGATGTTTGGACGTTCTTACACTGTGAGGCTGTTGTGAAGTTGATAGTTTTTCTTCTATGTTTCCAGGCCTTTGGATCACATTAATAGTGTATTTCAGACCACCTTTTTGAATTGGTGTTCTGTTTCTGCTTCAGTGAATAGTAATCAATAGGGGTATCTTTCTATTGGAACTGCTAGCTCATTGTCCTCAACTTAGGTATCTACTTTCGGGTTTTGGATCTTAGGTTCATTTGATGATTACTTCAGTACAGCATGATGCAAAGAAGGCTAGCTCAATTATAATTGTGGTTTTGTGTTTAGCAAGGGCACAGTGGAGGGCACCCAATACAATTAGGGCCTGGTGCTACTGGGACCACAAGACCTCCAGGATCAGCTGGGTAAGTTATCCATATTGTTTCTTGTGCCACAATATTTGTGGGTCGCTTCAATTTATTTCCATACTGTAATGTGATATGAGACTTCTGATTGAGTGCGAGGACCTCAGGAATTCATGCAAGAAAGTGTCTGCTTTGGAGCATTATGGACAGCTGACCCACTTCTTGGTATCATTTTAACAGAAGAAGACCTGGTCCTTCTAGTTCTTCATCCACCTGTCATCAGTTTTGTCATAGATGATAAGTATGTGACCATTCAATGTTGTCAAGTGCAGGACCATTTAATCCTCGATAAATGGTCATTGTCTATTGAGCATACTAATGTAATCAATCTTTCCACAAATGCCTCATCCTCCTATCAACAACTGTATCAGGGTTTAATAGTCCTGTGATAGGACAGGAAGGATTTGATATGTGATCTGGTGCGCAACTTTTGCAGAATGGCTCAGCTACAACAACAAAGGATTGCAGTTCCACAGTTCACTTTGCCAATAACATTGCCTGTTCCATTTGGCAATGGAGGAGGCCCCCCCAAGAATTTAGCCTCACAAGCAATGGATATCTAGCAAATAACTCACATGGACTGGAACTGGTCAACAGTCTTCATGGTACCAGCTACAACTTCTCCTTGCTGACTGCGGTGGCTTTCATGAAGCCATAAGAAGTAATGTTGTCTTAACACTTCCCATCCCTTTCCAAGCATAAGGAAATCCTCCATCTGCCATTGGAATGTGTGGTTTTGGTGATCACAGTGTCGATGTTGATGTCAAGTTTCCTGTCTCTTGAAACTGCTCAGAAAGCTCAAAGTGGGTTTAATAAGAAGACAAGCATGGCTAGTGTCTCTTCCTGCAGATTACAATTCCTTCTCCAATTAGATGTCACCAAGAAAGGTTAATAGTATTATGTTGAATTAGTCCCAAGGAACTTGAAGATAACATGAAATTTCAGAAACCATCATCATCTGTCTAGTGGTTGGAATATGGCCTTGCAGAGTAGGTTCCCAGAAGAATATGTCCAGTCCACATATCTGTTTATCCTTGTGTAATCTTTGTCCATAGCTGAAGTACTGGGGAGCTTTCTCATTCTTGTATGTATGATTCAATAAGCTCCATTTGTTTGTTGCCTCTAATTTGAGTGACTCAATTTGGGAATCCATCTTGAAAGTCTTGAAAAGAAATCTCCTTGACTTTCAAAGGATTCCCACCTATGTGAGAATATGTTTCACTTACCTTGTGTTCTAGCTTCGCACTCCAACCCATCTTTTGTAGCACCACAACCTTCATTAGTTAATGTTGTGGCACTTTCCTGGGAAAAAAAGAGAAAAAGTCAATATCCTCATTGAGACTTTTTTTTTAAATTCAATGCACCATGTCTTTAGTATTTTCTTTTCAAGTTCAAATTTAAATTTGAGCTTTCAAATTCAACTTGAACATCCCCAAATCTTTTATACTATGTTAAAAAATGCATTGTATTCTTAAGGGAGGACCTTTGGCCTCAGCAAAAGATTGAAATTAACCTATCTACCAAATCCTTATTCAGAAAGCAATGGTTACAAGGTTGTTTATCATGGCTTCTTGTTAAATTAAATTTATAGGAGTGTTGGAAACATCACTACTTGCATTATTTTGGAAAATAGATGGAAATAGTTTCATCTTTTTAAGAGGTAGATCGAAATACATTTGTTGTTTTAGATGGAAATATGTTCACTAGCATTTTTTCAATCACTAACCCACCTTCTAGATGAAATGATTTTTAATCTAGAAGGTGGGTTAGTGAGTGAAGCAATTCGATTGAATTAGGAATTAAGTGGGAAATTTTTTGAGAAGCACTTGTGAAAGTTGAAAGATTCATCACTTTTGTAGGAGGAAGTGAAAGACCCATTAAACCTATTTAAGAAGATTTATTTTTTAGAATATGAGGCATAACTTTGAAAGCATGCATTTGTGTTGTTTTTTAGTTTTGTTATTGGTGTGTAATGGAGTAAGATTTGTAACATGTGGAGGTAAGGGGTTATAAATTGGGGAACTTCTAATTTACACTTCCATATTCATGTGTGTTTGGGAGATGTATTTGGGGAAAAAATGGAAAATAAACATGTTTTTGTGATGTTTGTGGAAAACTATAATGATTGTTTCGTATTTATTTATTTTCTATTAAAAAAAAGTATAATAAGAATAGAAGAAATAAGCTTTGCTTACAGAAATCTAGTTGTTCTTTGTCTTTTCTAGATAGAACACAAAAAAACCTTTTGCATAGTTACAACAATAGATCAATTTTTAAATTTGCAGCATACATATTATTTATTATTGTACATTAAAAATTCATTATTTAAAAAAATATATATATGGACATATAATTTAAACTTGTATTGAACTTATATTGCGATTTCGCAAATGTTATTATTGTTATTCCATTTTGCTTAGTGTTCTTATTCCTTTGCATTTGGTTTTACTTTTTTTTTTAAAACCTGTTCTTCATATTTTATATTTAACCTTTTTGTAACTATTGTTATTTTCAAATATGCTTGGATTCATTCCCTCTATTTGTTTGAGGATGTTCTATTCTCCATGTATTTCATCCATATTTCTTGCCTTGCAAGTTTTAAGTCTTGAAATTCTCAAGCTATAGCTTTAGAACATTAGTTCAAAATAAATTACAAGTTTTTTTTTCCTTAATTTCTTTTACGTTGGATTTAAAAAATATCATTTGCATTTCGTTTTTTTCATTTGATATATTTTTTCTTTTTTACATGAAAGTTATTTTCAACTCTTTCTCTTTTCTAGAGGTTTTTATTTTTATTTATTTATAAATAATTTTTTTTTACTTGATCAAAAAAAATGTTTGATTTTGTTTAATGTTTTTTTTTAATTTTATTTTTTAATAAATTTTTAATGTAGGATTTGTGCCTAAACATCACTTTACAAATCCTATTTTGAATTTACACACATTTTGAAATATGATGAAAGGTAAAATGGGTGAAAAAAATTATCTTCATAAATTACTTGTCAATTTTTTGCCCATATTTGTAAATTTGCTAGAATTTTTTAATTTGTAACCTTTACTTTCATTTTTTTTCTCTTCTCTAGTTCATATTTTTTTGTGAAAGATGAAGCAATTAAATGAGATGAAAATGCATCCATTCGAAATGAAACATTTGAAATATTCATCAATGGAGTAAAACTAAAAAATATATGATATTTTAAGAACTATTTTAAAATCTTAACTTACAAATAAAAGTAAATTGTATGTTATAAAAAAATAATAATAATTCATGAAAAAATTACATATTGAAAATTTTAAAAATGAAGGCATCAGAATAAAAATGTTTTGTGCCATTTTATTATGTCAATAGTAATGCAAAGGTGGATGCAAAGGTTTGTCAATTTGAGAAAATATTTTTTTATCACAAAAAATTTATTGTTTTTCTAAATTCAAATAACATAATTTTAAAAATGAATACTAAACTATCACAACAACAATCAAATGACAACCATGAAAAAATATGTGGATATGAAAATTATTTGATATTTTCCTAAAAGTTTCCTTGATGGTAAGGTTATCCCCAAAAATGGGCATAAGGGCATGCCTTAAGGGCGATCCTTCCCTTGAGTTATTTGTTGGCTCCGTATGGAAAATTTGTGATGGAAAAGATAGTCCACCACTTCTTTGTATTATTTTGACACCTTTTCTACATCTAATGCAAATGCAAACAATTCTACTTTTAGAAAATCATCATCTCCTGAACAATCTCCCACCTCTTCATAAGCTCATGATAATGTGTCGACCTTTTTAAGGATTTTTCTTAATCAATCGTTGATTATGAACTCATATTCCTAAAAAACCAAAATCAATCAAGCAATCTTCCCTGTCAGATTAGGCTTTAAAAATAAATACTTGAGAACTTGATGGTCAATAACAATGATGAAATTGTTACCTAAAAGGTAATGATGAAATTTTTTCATTGTAAAAATGATTGCGCGAAGAAATTCTGATCAATGAGCTTTTACTTTCCAAGCTAAACAAAAACAAAGAGCATCCAAGGACGGCGTCGTATTCTAATAAAAAGGATGAAGAACATGTTATTAACATGGTAACACAAATGGGGTTGGAGGTGGAGGTTTTCGTCGCTTTAGCAGATGCATGGATCGAGGAACGGAATTTGAGTGCACATTTTAATTTTCGAGAGCATGGGCACAAAATGTTAGATTGTCGTTACTTGTTCCATAGGTTTCCATAGCTAAAGAATCAGCTTTGTCTAGGCTTAGGATATTTTGGGTTACTTTGAGCAATGTCATGTCCTAGGATATTTTTGGATATTTTTGACAATATCATGGCTTAGGATATTTTTGGATACTTGGGATACTTTTGGCAATGTCATGTCCTAGGATATTTTGGGATACTTTTGACAATATCATGGCCTAGGATATTTTGAGACTAATATGGTTTAGGGTTATAAAAGGAAATAGTCTGGGGAACAACCCGTCGATAGATCAACACCAGTTGATGGATCAATAAAGCTTGTCTTGTCTTGTAATTCTCCACTTGTTTGTAGTCGGTCCATAATAGTTTGATATGCTCCTTCTTCTTGTTTGTTTGTTTTGTTATTTCAATAAGTAGCTAGAGGTATCTTGGGGTGAAACTTGGAAAGGTTATAGAAGAACCCTAAACCCTAAACCTAAGCCCTAAACCTGTTACTTTCAAAGTTTCAAAAGAAAAGGATATGTTTTATGAGAGTTAAGAGCTTTTGAAAATTCTGTGTCAAATCTGGTTTTTTGGTCATATCTCCTTTGTTTAAGTTTTTTTGGGTCTATAACTTTGTGATCTTATAGATCATATAGGAATATATGTGTGAGGGAAATTTCATGTCATTTAGACTTTTATTGTAAGAGATCCAAGCATTTGAAATTTCAGTCTCAGTTTTGAAGTCAGTTTCTTTTGAAAGTGATATTTCTTTGTGATCATCATCAATAGGGCTGAAATTTTGAGCAGATCAAATTGTTATGGACCGACTACAAATAAGTGGAAAATTACAAGACAAGACAAGACAAGCTTTATTGATCCATCAACTCGTGTTAATCTGCTGACGGGTTGTTCCCCAAACTATCTCCTTTTATAACCCTGAACCATACTAGTCCCAAAATATCCTAGGCCATGATATTGCCAAAAGTATCTCAAAATATCCTAGGACATGACATTGCCAAAAGTATCTCAAGTATCCCAAAATATCCTAAGCCATGATATTGCCAAAAATATATCCAAAAATATCCTAGGACATGACATTGCCTAAAGTATCCCAAAATATCCTAGGCCATGATAGGCTTGCTTAATAGGCAACTATAATTGAATTATTTGGTGGTCCTAGTGACACTACCTCTAAGAAGACACATGTTCTAGTTATTACATTGTAATTTTATTAATACATAAATATACAAATTTTTTTTCTTCTACTTCGTCATTTAACATTGGTGATTACAAAAATTAAAAGCTACTTAGGGTATGTTTTCTTAAACATTTCATATTTAATTTTCATTATAGTCGCACCTGCTTTCACACCATCATTGTATATTCCGCTACAAGGTGTTACCTCAACACCCATATACACCATGGAGGTCAAGAGTTCCTTTGAAAAAATTGAAAAGTTCAACGAAAAGTCGGGTACCATTTTTTTAAAGGAGTTCAATGCAACTTTCTCAATTCTGGTTTATGAATTGAAGCTCAAATATGGCATTAATTACATTAAGGCGTTCGCATTCAAACAACTGGCCCATTATGTGCACTATGAGGCATTGGATGTCTACGAACAACACTTTCTAAGGATTTTGGGCATCACCGAGATCCCCAATCCACCTTATGCCATAACAATTGCCACCGCCTCTCAAACTACACTTCAAGTTGCCATTGCACATCATGGGACTATGCCCAATAATCCAGATCCAGTACCTACTGCAGTAGACCTTTCTCCTCAACAACTCATTGTTGCTACCACAAACATTCTTCCCATCATCAAAGCACCAACTTTTGTTGATGCAGTGGGGGAATTTTTTTGAGTTATTGAGTTGGAATCTTCAATGAAAAGTTTTGAAAAAATTCTGCAATTCATCACCTTCTTTCGACAAAAAGATGAAAGTCTTAAAATGTTATATAGAAGGCTTTTTAAGCTCAAAAGGATATTCAAAGCATCACAGACTTGGAAGTTACCCATCAATATCTTCGTTCCTTGGAAGGTACTCCGACATTCCATGTGTAGGTTTTGTAATGAATTTTTATAGAAGTTAAAAATTTGTACACAATGCTAGATGTGTACAACATTTCTAAAAAGCTGGAACTGGTTCATGCACACTATGAGGCCTCCCACACGTTCAAGGCCTCAGCCTTCACCAGCTACGCCAACTAGATCATCACATTCTTCTTCAAGGGCTAAAATAGTGCATTTAGTTATATCCATCCTACCTTCTTGCAACTACTGTGTCAATCCTGCCCACAAATCTAATGAGTGCAACATTTTTTCCGAAGATCTTTTTTGTGATTATTATGGGAAAGAGAGACATCGGAAAGCTATTTGTTTTGCCAAATTCTCGATACATGAGAATTTCATCTCAGCCTTCTCTTGTGCATTATATATATATGTGTGTGCATTTTTTTTTGGTTGATTAGTTTCTACCTTTGATTGCTTTTAATAAAGTTTACTATGGATTTACACCCTTACGACACCTTACATTACAACACTACACGTCATGACACTTAAAACTTTATATATATATTTAACACACATTCAAACAATTATTATTTTGAACATTGTCATATGTCTAACAAGTTAAAATATCTATGACATTCACATGATGACTTAAAACTTTATATATATTTTTAACACATATTCAAATGATTATTATCTTGAAAATTGTCATGTGTATAACAAACAAAAATATCTATGACATTCACGTGATGACTTAAAACTTTATATATATTTTTAACACACATTCAAAACGATTATTATTTTGAAAATTGTCATGTGTATAAAAAATTAAAATATATATGACATACACGCGATGATTTATATTTATATAAATATATTTCAACAAATATCTAAACGATTATTATCTTAAAATTTTTAACATGTATAACACACAAAAATATCTATGATATACATGTAATGACCTACAATTTTATTTTCAGCACACATCAAAACAATTTGTATTTTGAAAATTGTCATATGTAACACACACCAAAATATTTATCACGTACATGTGATGACTTATAATTTTATGTAACCTTAAATTATTCAAGTTATGGTACCTTAATTGGTCATATAATCATTTTAGAACAATCAAGAATAAAAAATGAATATTAATAAAATTTTAATATGAATACAAATGAACATGATAAACTACAACATGTAAATATTTTATTTTATATCATTGGTAAATTTCATCCAATTTTTAAAATATATAATGTAACTAAATTAAATATTATAAATTGAAATAAATTTTAATGCTAAAAAACTATGATATATTTTTATCATTATTATATCTTGACAAACTTAAAATATTAACATAGAAATGTAAAACATTGTGGGAAATATATAGTTTATTTATGCATCAATGAATGTTTATCATAAATTTATATGAAATTTTATATAAAGTAATTTGTAAAAAATAAATTATATTTATTTTACATGTGCTGAAATATATTATTACATAATTATATTAGATAATTTTTATGTATAAAATTGAATAAAAATAATAATTAAAAAAATTCCTTAGGGCTTATAAAATATTTTTTAGAATTATTACATGTTTCATCTTTTTTGCCTTTACTACCCAAATATCAGATATGATAATATTACATATTAATGATTTGGGCAAATGTTAATTATAATGACCATTTTGTTAAATTTCAAAAAATTGAAAGGGGTGAGGAGTGTAAATGAAAAACTTTATTGGGATATTAAAAAATTGAAAGGGTAATAGTATGTGCACCAATTTTCAACCTAATTTTTAATCATTTTTCATTCAGTTTGTTTTAATTTCCCATTTAACTAAAATATAGTTTATTTTATTTTATTTAAAATATAACTCCGATTAATCACTTAATATGTGTTGGACAAGACTAATGTATATTCACCAATGCATGTTGAAGAAATCCATGAAAATAATGTATGTGAAGAAATTCATGAAAACAATGCATTTTTATTTTTATTGATTTTACTTTTTGTATCTAGTTGAAAAGGATCAAAATGTAATAAAACACAAGCAGAGATAGATTAATTGTATATGTTTTATTTTTTCAAGTAGTAAAAACTTTTTTTTTCCACCATCTTGCTCCCTTCTTCAAATCTTTTTCCCAAACCTAAAAACACATTTATCTTTAAATTTGATTGCAAATTTTGATAATTTAATCATTTAAAATATTCACCTCAATGTTGTGTTGATAAATGAGTTTCTTTGGATACTTACTTTCATTTAAATAATATTTATATTATCAAAATTATAGCATTTTATAATTAATTGCATGTAATTTCAATAAATGTTAATACAAATTCAACTATTAAAACATAATGTATTATCTAGTATTAAACATTTCACCTAAAATTAAGTTAATATTAATTACACATAGTTGAAATGTTACACTAGACTATAGACCTTAAACCATAAACTGTGAACTTTAAACCCTAAACCATCAACCTTTAAAGTTTTAAAAATGTCATAATAACATTATAGACAACATTATATTGTACAACCAAAACCATGTATGCTGAAATGTAGAATCCTATGTTATGTTGCCATATATCCCACACAAACTTAATATTAAGCCTTAACACCTTAAACTCTAAATGAAATAAACATAACTACCTTATCCCATACAATGTTAAAATATTCCCTAATATACCTTTGAAACATTTTATCTTTAACCCTAAATGATAAACCACAAATTTAGTGCCCTACAACATAAACCCTAAATGTTATAACATACATTTTAAGCCTGACACCTTAAACCATAAACCTCTAACTAAAAATAACAAAAGTCGGCATATCAACAATAGAAGCATCCCGTAAAGATTCGATAATAAGTCAAAATAGAAACCAAGAACCAACATTGCCACATGGCATAACGAATCTAATCTAGTATCGAAACCTCAATACTATCTCATCCATCAATAACGTCAAAATGAAGACTCCACTTTCAATGTTTATCATTACAAATCGCTAAAGGCAGGAAATCCATTAAACACAAGTTTCATGCGCCATTTTTGTTATGGGAGGTTGAGGCAATGAATAACTTTGTGTTGGAGTGTGACTTTTAATTTTTTTTCTCAAGAGAAAACAAAGCACCCCAGAGCTCTCCATCAAGAAGATTTTTTAATGTAAAAGTGAAGTGAAGTTAGGGTTTGGGGGAAAAATCTGAAACACCAATGATTTGGAGCTTCGAAGGGGATCAAAGGCAAGAGAACTAAGAAGCAGAATTTCATTGAGCTCTCCATAAAAAAAAGTTCAGTGTAAGAATGAAGTGAAGTTAAGGTTTGGGGGAAAAATATGAAACACCAAGGATCTAAAGCTTTGGAGGGGATTAAGGGCAGGAGAATTAAGAAAACAAAACGCGATTGAACTTTCCATTAAAAAGTTGTTTCAGTGTAAGAATGAAGTGAAATTAGGGTTTGAGGGAAAATTTGAAACACCAAAGATCTAGAGCTTTGGAGGGGATCAAGGGCAGGAAAACTAAAAAGACATAGTAGCATTGAACTTTCCTTCAAAAACCTTTTTAAAATCTAAGTGTGTAGTTAACCATTCAACCCTTCTTCAAAACCAATGTCATATTCATTGCAAGGCTTCAGAAATAGGAGCTTCAAGGTGAAATTTTGCAATTCAAAGAGCTTCATTGAATAGCTTTTAAGTACAACCATGTCACCATTCCTACCCATTACTCTTTCACTTGGTCAAATCCTCACATCAATCTTGCGATCAATTACCATCACAAATCTCCTTTTTTCGATAGTCCAATGTATTCCATAATATAAAGTAGTTTGCAACGATGTGTTCAATTATTGTGTATTTGAACACCGCTCTTGAATTCAACAATTTCTTCATGAAAATATAATCTTGACTACTTTAACCCACAAAGATCACGTTTTTTTCCATTTTGCGATTACCATTTCAGACATCTAATGTTCTCTTAAACAATTATTCCAATAAAGAGTCCATTTGTCGTCCCTTTCTCTAGGTTAGTAGGGAGGATTCTAAAACATGTGTTTTCATGCTAAAAAACATGGTATGTTGACGAGGTTTGAAAATGTCTCTTAACTAAGGAATATTGTTTATATTCGATCCCACCTCTTGGAAAAAAATGGAGCCATCATTAAGAAAGGTGATTACTGCACAATTTTTTATTAACATCACAATGATTACATACATTCAACAGTTCTATCATCTCAAATCTTTTTTGTCTTGGAGCTATCACATTTGCATAATCAAATTAAATTATTTTGCATGATTTTGATGCATCCTAATGTTGCGTTCAGGAATCTTGTTAATTTTGCATCACAATTCAAACATTAATTTAATTATAAACCACTAGAAACAAAGAAATAGAAATAACAAGGGATCTTTTGAGATTCCATAGTTCTTATCCTTTAGAGGGTATTCCTGCAACTCGAAATTGAACACAACAAAAAATTCCTTCATTACAACGATAACTATTAACATTAGTTTGTTCCAACCTAGGTTATACCAACATCATGGTTGTTGGAAAATTGCAGCTGCAATATTGCACAAAATTGTTGAACCAAATGTTCATAGGATTCTTGGCAACTTTGAAATGGTTTTATTGCATTAATTAATACAATTAGGAACTACCAATTATTACATGGTCCCATGGAAAAATAGAAACCGCCTAACGGCCATTAGGTGTTTTCTAATGACCAATTGAAGGAAATCGTAGAAAACATCTTGCAACCGCATGGGTTTTTTGGGTTTATAATCAATGAAAACACTTAGCAGCCGCTAAGGGTTCTCTAGATCTATAGTTGATGAAAACCCTTACTAAGTGCTAGGTGTTTTCTAGATCCAAAATCAAAACAAATGCCTAATGGTCGTTAAGCATTTTTTGGATTGGAAACACTAGAAACTGCCTTGCTACCACTAGGCATTTTCTGAATCCAAAATTGTAGAATACGCTTAGCGATCACTAAACATTTTCTAGATTGAAAATGTTAGAAAATGTCTTGCAGTTGCCATGTTTTATTTGGATTGACAATTCTAAAAAACACCTTGTGGCTACTAGGCATTTTCTAAATCGATAATTCTAAAAATGTTTTGTGGCCGCTAAAAGTTTTTTACATTGGTAGAAAATGCCTTGCGGCGGCCAAAGGTTCTTTTGGATTAAAAATTGTAGAAAACACATGGGAGTCATTAGTCATATTCTAGATTCGAATATGTTTGGCAATCGCAAAACACTTTTTGGATTAAAAGAAAAGTGGGAATCCCAAAGAACACTAGTGGTCGCCACGAGTAATCTTGATACCCAATTGAAAATAAACACACAAAACGAACTATAAGTTATTAGGTGATTTTTACGATTCCTTTTAATTGGAAATCTAAAAATTCCTGGCGGCTACCATGAGTTTTTTTCGGCTCCATAAAAATGATGTTTTCTGGCTTGCCCTTATGTAGTGATCCAAAAAACATTTTGTAAGCCATAATAATTATGTGAAATCCAATGTATTTTAATATAATATTCTTGAATTTTTTTCGTAATTTGTTGGGTGAAAATGCAATCTTTTTTAATCTAACATTCTCAAAAAATTTTAGTAATTAGTTGACATTCAATGAATTAAATAGAAAAAAAAAATGTTCCTTTTGAAATGGGTGGTGTGTTGAAGGGTTTATCATTTTCTTTTCAATTTTGTGTTCCAACATAGTAATATTCATCTATTAACTTTGTGAATGTCAGGTGTTTAGCAATTAAATCATATTTAGGAACGGTGAAAACATGACCACAAATATGCATGTTGGTGGCATAATTTTCATCTGGGATTTGAATGAGGATGGTAGGGTTTGAATTGGAATAAGATAGTGCAAGGATCCATCATTGGTCTCGATCTATGGTGTTAGTGGAGTGGAAAATTGTATAGTTGTCACCATATGTGGTTGAGGCGTTTGAACAGCAAATACTCTTTTGCCCAACTCTAGCTACATGATATTATAGATCCTTAGTGGGAAATGGTTACTTTTGGCTTGTAAAAGATGTTTTTTATGCCCAATATTGGAAGAAGGCATTCAAAAGGAGGGTTTTAGCAATTTGTGAGAAAGAATAGTATCTTGTAAAAATCATGTTTTCTCATCATCCTTACAATGTGAAGGATTTGATATTGATGAGGAAATTAACAATACGATGAATGGTATTCCTCAAGATGAGTATGATGGATATAATCGTAATATTTTTATGATGCCAATATTGATGGCACTTTGAAAAAAAAATTCAAATTTTATGAATGAGGGGTGGAATGAAGAAGAAAATGGTGAAGAAAAACAGGAACGAAGTGATAATGAAAACAAAGGAAGGAACACTCTCATTTAATCAAAAGGTAGGTTTGTGTTGGTGAGGTGTGGAATGTGAGCTTATGGATGATGTTGGGTTGTTCATTGTAAATGGTCATGTCATAACTTGTGACCCAAAGGAAGCAGTTTTTGATAATCAGCTTGGTGAGGATCATGTTGGTGTGAACATTTTGTATTGCCCGAATAATATTTCAATGATTATGATAAGTTGGAAGTGGTCATTGGCACAAACCATTATGGATGTGTATTCCCTGAGACAACTTTTAGTATCTTACAATGAAAACAACATTCCAATTGTTGATGAAGAAGGAGAAATTGGTAGAAGGAAAAAATAATATATTTTTCAGAAGAAAGAAATGAAGTGTTGGACATTCTAATTACTTAGTGTCAAGGATTGATAAGTCGTTATCCTAAAAATTTGTTTAGAATGTGAGTTTTGTGTTAGGTTGCGCACGAAATTATTGTCAACATTTTCCTCATGAGAAAACAACGTTGTTGAGAGAAAAGTTTTGGGGTCTGTCAAAAGAATGCAAAACATATGGCATGGATATTGTAAGAAAGTTGTATGTGAGAACATACATGAAGTAACAAAAGTTTATCACGATTCAAAAAATAAATATTTATGAAACAACATGGTAGAAGGTCATTGGATTGTGTAGATTGACATAAAGTAGGTTCCAAACAATGATGTAGATTTTTACCTCATGGTAACAAAGGCTCACATAAACTTCAAACTCCAACCAAGCATGCGAAATCAAATGTTCAATCGTTGATTGACTTGAGTGCTGACATAATGTCACATCAATTGAAAGGAATCAGAAATGGTAGACATGATTTTTGACGACTCTTACTTGATATGTGGAGGAACTTTTGAGAATGAATTGATGAAGTAAATGATAATGTATATAAATTAAAGCAACATCCAAGAACTTTGAATTTTGTTCTCAACATCTAAAATTGTGATGTGTTTTGTAATTTGATCACTTTTTCAGATTACATTTTCACATATCAGCAAGGAGTTAAACATTGGAGGTATTTTTTAGTTTGTGATGAGCAAGTTGAGGAAAAGACACCATCTCAATGTTGATGTAAGAAAAAGAGGTTCTATTTTTGCAAAGTGTATTGTGTGTGAGTCATTAAAGGATTTAATGTTAAAATTTGGAAGGAATAACAGTGACACGAAAGAATATGAAGTGAAGTTAAGGAAACACCTCTTACATCAAAAGTCATGTAGAAGCTTGTACCATACTTGGAGGTCCAAATCTATGCAACCAAAGATGAATTCCTATGCGTTATCCATGACAAAATGGATCATGCAAAAATTACACTCCTAAGGTTACTGACAAACAAAATGATTTGTGGGCTTGGACAATTACCCATTACATTGACGGGTATGATAGCTCATGGTCATGATGATGACAGATATGCGCAATATTCCAATGAATTGTGGCCTAATGATCCCAATTTTACAATTGGGTAATTGTTGTGGCTTCTTCGAATTGTGGAGAAACACTAGTAGAAATTAGCCAAAATGTAACCACTCCATTTACGACTACGTGCGACTTATAGTCGTTTGCGATTAGATTTGGGAATATTTGCAACTACAAAACCAAATTTCAACTATTTTGGTCAGTCTCATAACTATGATGCAACTATTAAAATTTTCATCCTATTGGTTGGATCGATTTTACATTCATTTTCATCCATTAATAGGTTGATATGTCCCATTAGTTGCAGTAATCACCAAATTAGTTGCATCCTAAAGGTATTCTACAATGACATACAGGTGTATTTTAATGTATGTACTAAAATTATATATATATGCAAACGTATGTATATTGTTCATATAATGAGTCTCAAAATTAATATTTGGATTTTTAATTCAAATCTGAAAATTGATATTTCAAC
>Ga0116231_10001662_pt1 | contig 45992 bp, 26 predicted proteins | sample S1TSphgellanicum_2_FD_89695 | JGI IMG/M metagenome (GOLD analysis project Ga0116231, IMG submission 89695) | Host-associated microbial communities from peat moss isolated from Minnesota, USA - S1T2_Fd - Sphagnum magellanicum MG | ecosystem: Host-associated > Plants > Peat moss > Unclassified... | reverse complement strand
TCTCCATGACTGGTATTTTGCATTACTGTCAAGAGTTCATTGCATGCTTGCTGAAGAGTGAGACATGATGGCCTTCTTCCTACTGAAAATTAGTTGTCTCCTCATTTCTGGTCTCTAAGAAGAACATCATTGAGTCTCTTGAATTTGTTGATCCTCCAGTCTCCATATGCAGGCCCACATGCTAAAATGAAATAAAAGCTCTTTCCTTCAGAAGCTTGTTGCAGCTTGAATGAGGATACTAATGACTTTTTTGATTAGCAATGTCTCTTGAGTGCTAGCCAACATCACGTCTGAGTCTTCCCATTGCTTCTGGAAAGGCAACAGAAACTGAGGACACAGATTGTGTATAATGGTTTGCCCAACTTTTTGGGCAGATTATTATATGCTTATCTACACCCATTGTTGGGAGCTGATGAACTCGGTGGGTAGTCATGGCAGCTCATCACTGCCGTTTGTGATGAAGGTGATGGTCTGTCACTTTGTGAGCAACTCTCATGAGGTTATGACTGCACTCATTGTCGTGTTACCTTTAGTTGTTGTTGTGGAGATTTCTCTGCAACTTCATCAAGCTCCATATGCAGGCCCAGTTTTACAGATGCTACAATAGGTTAAATCTCAGCTCTGCTTTTTCCACAAGGTAATTTACCTAAGTCATCCTTGATTACAAAAAACTGCTCTCATTTCACAAGCATTCTTTGACTATTCGCATGGTTCAAAATATGAAAGTATGAGTGTGGGCACTCTCAAAGAGAAGAAGAGTTGAACCATGCACATGGATAGTGGATTCTGGAAATGAAGAACCTTGTGTTACATTTGGCTGCCAACTTTCATGCTCCTGGAGTTTTCCAGGGGTGAATACTGAGCAATCAACTTGCCATGCAGGTGGTTTGGAGTGCAGTTGAATCCGGATTTCCTAGGTCTTGACCTGAAGTAAGTTTCAATCTCTAATCTGAGCATGGGAAGTATACTTGGGAGCATAGTATTATTGCTATTGTTTTGGGGTTGGAGAGAATCTGTTGATCTAGGTGTAATAAATTTGGGGTTGGAGAGAATCTGTTGATCTAGGTGTAATAAAATAGTCTATTATCACCACAGTTTAGGTTGAAGCCTAAGCTATTGGGGTAATGGAGCAGGTTTTTATAATACTTCATATTACTTCTCATACTTCACGGTTGTTTTTACACTAAAATACACGGGCTTCAACCACACATGTCAAAATCACATTTTCTTGTAATGTGCTTCCTAATAGGCCAAACTTTTAGATATAATAAAACGTTGATTGGGTCTTTTAATGTAGTAACAAACATAGGTTTAAGTTCATCATAAAACCTCATATGTTTTTTTACATTAAAATACTTGGGCTTCAACCACACATGTCCAAATCACATTTTCTAGTAGTGCCTCTTAAGAAGCCAAACTTTTAAATATAAATAAAATGTTTATTATTCATGTAATGTAGTGACAAACATATCTTTAAGTTCATCATAAAACTTTGCATGTTCTTTTTACATTAAATTATAGGGGTTTTACAAAACATAATGTACTTCCCCTTATAGCCATTTTTCATTTTTACAATAATAAAAAATTACATTTTTTTTTACAATTCCCTTCCTTTCTAACTTCTTATTTTTCCCTTGGTCCGCCAAAAGTCCAATGGTTTTCACTACCCTAGGTGGGTATTGGGGGGAAAAAAATTGGCATTGTAAGTATCCACTTGCACTCTAACTTCCTTTGTCCATCCAATTGTTGCCCTCCCTTTCATTGGTTCAACAACAATCCATCTGCTTTCCCATTGTTACACCCATGGACATCCATCCATCATGTATATGTTTTTACATTTATTGAGTGCTAATAGAAATAAATGCAACCACTATTTACATTGAGTATCATGTATTAAAATGGGGTGTCCCCAAAGGTCTTTTGGATCCACCTCAATCAGGCCTTTATTTTGGGAATGATTCAATAACCTAATGTTTGCCTACAATTTTAAATGATATTAAGCCTTATAAATGTGGGAAAATATGAACGTTAATTTGGCTATTAGCTTTTCATAGGCCCTTTTGTTTTAGGAATGCTTCACCTTGGGCCTTTTTACCTTACATGTAAAACATTACAAGGTTTTTTTACTTTATATTACTACTAGAAATTTTGGGTTTTGTAACTGCTGTTTGCAATTAAAATTCAATTGCATGCAACACATGCAATTGCAAATTTGTGTAGGTGCTTAAAACAAGTTGCACATAACATGTAGTTGCCTCCAACATTGCATATGCAACATGTATATATTGTGTTAGTATATATGTTCATACATACATACCAATCCAAATGTAGTTGCACCTTATGTGCAACTTTCTTTACAACTACATGCAATTAATCAAAATATGACACATGTTTTAAAATTAGACAAACTTGTGGACACGTGTCATTATTTAATTTTTTCGTGTTTTTAAAATTAAAAATTCATTGGATTAATCTCAATCATTAAAGTTTTTGTCACTATAATGATGATTTGTGGTACACTATGGAACGTTCATTGACCATTTGACACATGTTCAATATTTTTAACACCAATTATATGGTGACACGTGACAATCAAGGCCCACCTACTTTTAAATTTTAAAATATTAATTAATGAAATTTAAATCATCCAATTTATGGCTAATAAGATGTTGACACGTGGTGCTTAGGTAGGTAAATAATAATTAAACCTTATTAAGTAAGTAGGTTTCTTTAGGTATGTAAATAGGTTGAAAAATAGTTAGGCTTGGGCTATATAAGTAGGTTTAGAATAATCCGATTTTATTTTTAGGTTTGACCATTTCATAAAGGTCAAGTTTTTTTCATTCATTCATTCATCCCCAATGGCATTTGGTATTTGGTTTCAACATAACTATTGCTCCTAGTTATATCCTAAGCCAAATAAAATTGGAAGCCAAAGGATATGGGTTAAAACATTCCATTGCAAACCTCATGAACCAAACTAATTGCACATTAGATGCAACTATTGTATTAAAGTATAATAGCCAAGGGAGGGCTCTGTTGCTTTTGGTGTCCAAACAAAACATGAAGCCCTCCTCTTGCCGCATCTAACACACTAAGAATTGTTGAAAACATATTAGAAATGAGAAAGTTATGGCCCCCCAAAGTAAAGGGGGTCAAAAAAACTCAAAAAAAAACTATTGAGGCCAGTTTTTAAACACCCAAAAAGTTCATTTTATGTTGTTTTTTTGCTATTAGAATTCCAATGTGATTTGTAAGACTTCAAATGGTGCTCCTATAGCACTTCAAATCATTTAAAATGAATAAGAAATAAAAAAGTTATGAGCTTTGAAAGTAAGAAGGGTCCTAAGAAAAAAACAAAACGTTTTATAACTTGGAAAGCTTATTTTTCTTATTTTTCTTCTTGTTAGTTTTTTCATTACTCTTTTTTTTTTGCACTTCAAAGGTGATTATAAGATATTTAGTAATTATGATTATTTAATGAAAATATAATTTTAATATTATTATTTAGTTTAAATTAATAATTAACTTAGGACGTTTGTATACTTGTAGGTTAATTAGTGTAGCCTATTTACATGAATATTTTAACATAAATAATAAAATTTATATATAATACCTATATATATATATAATTGATTATCACTGCAATTATAATAAACATTTAATTAATAATTATGATTATTTATAATAAATTTTTATATATTTATCATATTAATTCAATTTGAATATTTTTTTGTTTAATCAAATGTACATTTTCTGAAAAAATATTTCCAAAATAAAATAAAGTCAAACATATTTAAACCATGGTTTAGTTTAACTTAATTTAACATTATTTAATTTAGCATAATTTAGTTTAACAATAATTAATTTAACCTAACTTAATTTAACTATTTTCAATTTTAGCCTAATTTAGTTTAGCCATAAATATTTTTGCATAATTTAATTTAACCATATTTATTTTATCCTAATTTAATTTAACTTAATTATTTTAGCCATAGTAAATATAGTCTAATTTAGTGTAGCCATAAATATTATAGCCTAATTTAATTTAGCCATAATTATTTTTGCCTAATTTAATTTAACCATAATTATTTTTTCCTAATTTAATTTAGCCATAATTATTTTGGCCTAACTTAATTTAGCCATATTTATTATAGCCTAATTTAATTTAGCTTAATTTAATTTACCCATAATTAATATAGTTTAATTTAATTTAGCCTAACTTGATTTAGCCATAGTTAATTTAAATTAATTTAACTTAACCATAATTAATTTAATCTAATAAATTTAGCCCTAGTTAATTTAACCATAGTTAGTTTAACCTAACTTAATTTAGCCATGGTTAGTTTAATTTTTTAGTTTATTTAGCCTAGGCTAGTTTAACCATGGTTATTTTAACCTAGGTTAATTTAGGCTAACCTAAATTAGCATGAGATTAACCTTAGTACTAAAAGTACATTATATTATTATATATAGCCTATGTAGATATATTAAGTATAATATTTAAATATGTATAAATTTAGGCCATTATTTTTATGACACGTGTCCATGTTGTACACATTTAGTTGCATGTTAGTTGCACACACAACCGTATGACCCAAAAATTGTAAAATACCAAATTTGTCGTTGCAAACATGACCAAGATAGTTACAAATGACAACTAGTTGCATGCCAATTGCATAGTGACTGGTTGCAAATGACAAGATTTTTAATGGTGTATATGAATGCACCTCCCTACACAAAAGATTATTTTGTTAGTTAACTTGGAGCCTCTTAGTGATCCCATGTAAAACTTTTGTTATTTGAATTTTTGAAAATTCATGTTTTACACTAAGAAAGGCTTGTAGAGAGATGGGCATCTCTTAATTTTTGAGCCTAAATTAACCTCGACCTATCACATGTGAAGTTACAACCTTCAAATTAAGGGATGTTTTAAAAAGGAAACCTTGTTATTACTAAGTGAATGGCAGAAATTCAACAAAACATGATTAAAACATTTGTTTAAGTTTTGAATTTCAAATTACTTTTAAAGGAAAAACATTTAGGATTTAGATATTAAATGTGATTAAGGTGGGATTGTTTTTTTTTACACATAAATAAACATAGAGAATTGTTGGAGAATATAATAAAGACACAATATGTAGTTTATAGTTCTATTGGGTTGTGAATCACAAATTTTTTTATTTTTCATTTTTTATTTTTGCATTTTATACTATAAATGTTTGATATGTTCAATTTTAAGTAAAGAAAATATATATATATTGATGAAGAAACAATGAGTGTAGGTTGAAACTATTGTGTTTTCTAAACTAAAATCATTGAAATTAAATCATAGATTTTGATTATAAAAAAAAATCCATAATATGAGAAATAATGAAACAATACAATAATGATAAAAATGTTTGAATGTAGTCTCCAACAAACCTTGAATAGGCTAAAATAACAATTTGTATGTGTTGTAAGTATTATTGAAAGTACAATTTGTATTGTTTACTTGTAAATATAGAGCAATTCTGATTATAATATTTGCCTACCATTTGGTTTATACATAAAAAGTTATAAAAGTCATAAAAATAATGAGATTTTTTTGGACAAAATTATAGTTATCAATGTTGTATGTAAGTATATTTTTAGCTAATCTTTACACAAAATGATCGCAAGTTGTTACAAAAATTAAAAAAAAACAATTGACTAGCATATTTTATGCCAATATTGGAAACAAATACTTCTTGGACCAAATTTTTACACAAAAAGGGACCAAGGATCATAAAAGATTTTTTTTTTGGGATGACATCGTATTTGCTAATCATTAATGTTGTAAATAAATAAATATCTTTTAAACCAAATTTTATGTTTAAAAATTTGCAAAAAATCACAAAAAGGAAAATATTTTTCTTGAATGACAAAGTAGTTATCCATTTGGGAAATAAATATCTTTAAAACTTAAATTTACACATAAGAGATTGCAACAATTGCCTTGAGCACAAACCAACACCCACATTTGTATTATTGAAGGATGGACAACATTAATGAATAAAAACAATTGAAGTGTAGAAGGTCGTTAACCTAACCTAGGTAGGTAATTATCTGAGGTTGTAAGTTATCATAACAAACAACATTATATCAATGTCATTAACCACAATAATGCATGCCTTCAACATATATGCTTAAACAACAGTTTTGATTCCCTTGTTAATTACAAATTCATTGAATTTTCTTACTTCCAAATACATGTAATGAATTACAGTTGAATTGATGAATTAACACACTCATCGTGTTTCCTTTATAATCCATGGGTATTTTCATTAATATAGTGTTTAAATGCCTTATGATAGGATTCAATGTTAGATTGAATATCCATATTGACACAAGGTACCCTTTGAATGCCAAGTGTCCATAAATATACAATGAGATAACAAAATGTACATGAATACATTTAATATTACTTGACACAAGACTTGGAATATAATGGGTAAAATATTATTAATATATTCACCAAATAATGATTCACATTTTATTTTTTATTGAATTCAACTCCTTATTGATGTTATAGAATTAGTAGTAATTGTTTTTATTTTTAATGTTGTTGGTATGAATTGTTTTAAACAACCATGCACATGAATCAATTATTATGTGTTTGACTCCTCATGTTAACTAATGTCACCATAACTACAAACATTATTCAAAATTTGTGCATGGGAATGACCTACATAGTTGTTTTCAATGGTTAATTATAAACCTATTAACATCTTGAATACTGTTAAATTTGAGCCTACCACTCAACTTTAAAGTCATTTAACATAAATTTGTCACTAAGTGGCGATGACATTCCAAAGTTTGGTTTGTTTCAACAACAAAGGGAAAACTTATATATGTGAACTACTTTGTTTCCCTTTCAAAATATGGTTACCTAATATGTGTGTTTTTTGTTTTGATAATACCATGGGCATTTGTCATACATGGTGGAAATTTTGAAATTTGTATTGGGTATGGTGGTGACTCGTGGATCATCCTCAAATGTATGATCTATTTCCTCAAAGCATTTCACTCTAACAAACCCATCATCAAAATTGAATGTATGATTTGTTTCTTCAAACCATGTGACTTCGACAAAACACATCACCAAATTTTGAACAAGTTCGTTACAAAACATAAAGAAAGATAGAAAAACAAATTTGGACCTATTTTTTAAAACCATTTGACTTAAACAAACCCATTGCCAAAAATTGAACAAATAAAAAGGTCGCAAAGTAAAATAAAAGAAAAAGAAAGAAACTTGGAGATGTTTGTAAATAATAATGTTACCGAAAACGTTCAAGAAGGTGATGTGTATATGTATAAAATGTGTATTCATAGACAATATAGGAAAATGGTTAGAATACGATAAAAATAACCTAACTTTAAAAAAAACCCTAATCCAACTGCCCCCCATAAGGGAGAAGTCGCAACCTATTAGGTTTCAACACTTTTAGTTCCTATGCCTTTAGACATGTGTCACTTTAGGTGCATTCACACTTAATGTTAAATCAATGTTAAGTGAAAATCTAGGTGGCATTTTAGGTGATACCCAATGTTAAATGGGTGATTGTTTAATATTAAGTGAATGTTAAGTTAGCATAAAATATTTGCGGTAAATAGGTTTAGGTTATAAATGATTAGCTTGGTATTAGGGGACTTAATATTAGAGTCTTTATCACCAAGTGTGAATTCACCTTTATTGACCTTTTCAACCTTGCAAACATAATTTTTCCTTTTGCTTTCCTATAAATGCAAGTGGTGGGTGTGTCACTTAAGCCAATTTTTTTGCATCAATGTTTTGAAAGTTTTGTTCTACAACTTCTTTCTTATTTTGCTCTCATTTTCTTTCTATTACATAGCTTCAATTTTTGCTTAAGCTTTTGTACAATTTCAATTTGTTCACTTTTTGAATTTGAGTTTGATTTTAGTCCTAAAAAAGGAAGATTGATAAAGCATATGCCATAGATGCTTAATGAATTTGTACATGTCTTTAATATTTGCATTTTTTTTTGTTTTTTTTTTTTTGGTGAGTTTGATTTAGTTTGAAATAGGGAGGACCAACAACATCGATGTTCAATGAGTTGGAACTTAACATATCGATAAGTTTTTTTTCATTTATCAAATTTCATATATATATCCTTTTTTGTGTTCCTTGTTAACTTTTGTTGTATTTCACATTGTATTTTTTGCAATGAAAAGAAAAGAAAAAGAAAAAAAAGGTTGAAAAAACATGTTTTTTCTTCTTTGGTAGCTTGAAAGTTTGTCTTAAAAGTTGTTTTGGCCTAAACCCTTCAATGCTTCTTCTTTACCATCTTGAGTTTTTTTGAAATTTTTTTCGTTTTTGCATAAAGTTTGAACATTGCTAGCTTGAGTTTTTTTTTGGGTCTTTCATTTTTGCTTATTTAGTTTGAACTAAATGGGGTATTGTTTCTTTTTTGGTCTTTTGTTTTCATCACACCTAAAACTTTCCATGTTGTAAGGACTTGCACGGTGCATGTTGAAGCTTGTAGGTTTCAAGCTTCATGACCCGAATGTGATGACCATTTAGGTTTCTACCCCAACCAAGTTTGGCCAAAACACATACCTTTGGAAAAATAACACAATGGGAATGGAGGTGCTCAGGAAAAAAGAAATACAATGGCAGTGGAATTTATTTTTTTGGTTTTTTAAGTTTTTGTTTGTCTTGAGTGAACTTCAAGTAATGGATAGACTAGCAAGTGGATGAAAGAAAAAAAAAGCGAAGTTAGACTTTTTTAAAACCTATTATAAACGGACAAGAAAAAAAGAAAGATAGAGGAGAAAGAAAACATAAAATCATGGTGCTTGTTTGGGTTGTGTGCTACATGCCGGCTTTTGTTTTTCCACAACATCCACAAGTTTCGAAACATCAGCAAAACCTTTATGCAAGAATTTTTTTTCTTTGCTTGGTTAGTTTATATTGATTGATTTACCCCATCATTAACCCATTTTAGTTTGAAGAAAAAACACAACCCTATTTGTGCCTAGAAGAAGAAAGAAGCAAGGTTTAAGGTTTCAGTATAGGCATCCAATTTTTAAAAAAAATTAATATTAATATTAAAAAGGAAAAGGAAAAGGCCATAAAAGTGGACTGTTTTACTTGCAAAGCCATTTTTTCCAAGTAACTAGTCCATTCACAAGCCTATTTCGGTGACCTTTTTATTAAGGTGTTTTTTCCCCTTTTCTATCTAATCTCCAACATTGATAGGCTATGGGACCCATGCAATAAGGAAAAATAATTGAAAGTAGTAACACTTGGTATTAAAGGGTATTTTTAAAGTGATTACATGCCAATGTAACATAAAATACAAACCTCATTGGGGCACCCAACTAACCAGCCATCCTCGAATGTCGTAATGCATCCTCCAAGCAGGTGAAGACATAGCTAGCTTTCCACCATAAAATTAAGAAATTTTTGTGTGACATTTTTTGTTTCGAATCTTGCAAAACTAAGAACAAGGAGTGAAACTTATAATATTTTGGTATTATAGTGTTTAAGTCTTGTTGAATCCAATAGAATAGTGATCGTGACACCCGAGCCTATAGCAAAGTTAGGGTTTGGCCTTGGCATAATGCCTTAGCAAAGAACTCCTTAGAAAGTTTCTTATCCTTTTCCTTTCGTTTTGTTTAGTATTGTGTGATTGGTTTTGTAGATTTAGGATTGCTTTGTAACGATAAGTAGTCTTTCATAGTAAACCTCTTACCTCATGGGCACTAAATGTCCCATGTCCCCCAACTCATCATGTCTCATTGAACCTCGTAGTTCCAATTGCCCATTTGCCTTATCATGCACCCCCATAGACCTATCCACCACCTCATCCCCCACTCAAACCACAAACAACCCATTAATTACCCATCCCATTCTAACAAATCACACACCACCTACTAATTGTTCCCCCTACTGGCCCCTAGCCCTTTGTGTGAATATGAGGCCCCAACTTTGCATTTTCCCAAACCCTTTTGATCATGCATAGCTAGGACAATTTCCCTTCCCACTCTATTGGTCCTTATTGTTGGCCATGATCATACCCCCCAACCTACCCCCATATTTTCAACATGCACTCAACCTTCACATATAGTCTTTTGCCCCACTTGTTAGTGCCAATTTATTAGTTGTAAGTTAATTCATCATCAACATTTTTGTTAGACATCCAATTCATCTAATCCAAACCCTTGTGATCATCCTAATTCAATACCCTCCCTTGTTCCCACCCCACCTACATTAGCTTGGACATGGGTTTCATAATTGGATGTCTTTAGGTCCTTTCATTTAGGCCTTTATCATCTTCGATTGTTTAATCGCATCCTCACTGCTTTATGGCATGATGTATAGGTGGCATTTCATCTTCCATTGGATAATCTTGTGCATGACCCGTACAATATGACAATTTGACATTTGTTTTTTTTTTTGTTACCCCAATGGTGTTTCGCTTTGCCCCTTCATGGTGAGCCGACATGGCATAGGGAAACATGGATTTAACTTAAACATTTTTTAGCAAGTGACTAGGAAAACGTACAAAAGGAATTTTTTTACAGGCCCAAGCTTTGGCAACTAGTTTATGCTCAATCGTTCTTCCCCAACATGGTCCTCTAACTCATAAACATTTGCTTTGTAGTTTAACTCTTGGATGTGCAGGGGAATACTCTTGGGTAGCTTATGTTTTGGCACCATTTTTTTTGCACCCGCGTTTTTTGACACCATTTCAATTTTCACTACATTACACCTTGAAGCAAATGGTTACTTCCCACTTTTCCTCGAAGACTACGAGCCTAACCAAAACCTTGAGCTTTCTTTTGATTCCTTCAAGTTGATGTTTTAAAGCATGTCACATTTATCAACAAGTGGTCATTTTGGGATTGTTTCTAAACACTTTTAGGATTATTTTCACCCAAAAGATTCAACAAATGGATTCCTTCAATTGTTTTAACTTTGTTCTTCAATCGCATAAATGCACATGTATTTGGAACGGCCCGCCTCTTAACCATGACTAAGCCTTCAGGTGGAATTTGTTCCATTGTAGTGGGGGAAACATTATATTGACTCATAAGTCGTAGTTAATGCTTTTAATTCCACGACGCCTTTGCAACACATTTTTCCCCACACACTAATTTGGAGTTGCAACTAAGGGCGATTGTGAAATAATAATCCATGGCATTAGGTGCACCTTAAACTTTCACCTTGATTGAGTTATTTTTTAGCTGGATGTGGCAAATGCCTTTAATTCAGTGTTAAAAGGGGTCATATTTTAAGAACTTTCATGCAGCATGTGGGGACATCATACAATTCTCCCCTTTGTTTGTGCATTCTATGCATTTGAGTCTCCCCTATTTTATAATCATCATAATCATGAAGGTAATGTCACAATCATCCCATTTGCCATGGGAACCCGTCAAGGTGATCTTTTGGGAAGGCACCATTTGCTTTAAGGCTTTATTTTCCACAATTAGTCATTTCCCCTTTTGTTTATTTCCATCCATTGTCAATGACATTCACGTCGTAGGTCTCCCTTCAATTGTATCATTTGCATATGAACATTTATAAAGCGAACTATGTGCAATACGTTTTTCTATCCAACTTCAAAAGTGCATAACATGGTCACCTTCTAGCTTGCCACTGGATTTCAACACCCCATCCTAGTTTATCGTCCCATCAAAAGGAATTATAGTCTTGGGGGTTCTATTAGGCATCTCAACTTTCACATCATCCCTCATAAAAAATGCCCTACTAAAGGATGTTCAACATATGGACCTTCTCTTTAGAATGGGTGATGTTCATGTAGTCTTCAAAATTTTAATTTGTTAAATGCAACGCCTGTTGTATTTTTTATGATGCATATCTGTATCTTCCACTTTCACAGAATCCTTTATTTCTTTTGACTATTTCCTCCTTCAAATGTTTGGATACCTTTTGGGTCCATGATCCTTTGATAACCCCTAAGGACCTTTAATTCATAAACAAGCCTCCCTCCCAATGACTTTCAATGGCATCAAGTTCATATCGACAGCCACCATCGCCTTAATATCCTATTTAGGGAGTTCGGCCCTTGTAACTTTAGTCATAACTATTAGGTTCATGGTTGATCAACATCCTTTCTTTCTTGAAACTTTAGCGCAAGTTGAAAATAACACATTTCCTTTCTAACAACCCTTCAAGGTAACATGTGATCTTCTACTGCTTTCAGCCCATGCATGTTTTCCTCCATTTGAACAATTCATTAGACAACAAATGGTTCAATTTCAAGATTCCATTTCAAAGTGTTTGCACCATCATACCCTTTCTAACATGTTTTCCAATGAGATATTTGAGGCCCATCATGTCCGAATTTTATCATGTTCTGGCCCAAGGGCAGGCGTTTGGCTTACAGTTCGACTAGTCTTCCCAACCTTTCAATTAATTTTTCTAGTTTTTTCCATAGCACTTCATATGTGACTTAGACTACCCCATCCTTTAATTGTAGGTATCCTTTGATGCGTGTGCACACATCCAATCAACATTATGGGTATCCACTTCTTACATTGCGTTCATGGCAACGAATGCACTAGAACCCATGATGCAATTCACAACACTTTTGCCGCTATTATGTGAGATGTTAGTTTCCGTGTGGGACAAAAACAATTACATCTGCTTCCTTCAACCACATTCAATTCTTTTTGTTGATGAATCAACATTGTGTTCACCAAATATGACATTCACACCCTAACTGACGTTGTCATTGTTGACCCACTGTAAGCGATTTATTTCCCCGATCTTGTGTAATTCAAAGATTTGTTGCCTTCGATACAATTCAAGCCAAGGAAAAGAGCTATTGCAACTGACACCCCATTAATTAATTTTTCCATTTAACAATTGAGGTATTTGGTTGCTTACACAAACATGTCGATGTGTTTTTACATGATTATGCCAATGCCATTTGGAGCTTGAAAGGGCTAGAGGGCCTTTATCTTTCTACCTTGGTCATTTTTCTTCGTCAAAAAGTTTCAATCACATTACAAAAGATTAAAACGCCCTCCATCTTAAATTGGGCGGTAGCCATAAGCTTAATTATTTCTTGACTTCCACCCTTTCATGACACACCTCCCATCACCACAATTGAATTATTGCAGGTCATTAGTTTTTGACATAGAAATATGGCTAACTTATTACAAGCAGTCAATGCTAGACATGAAAAGATTTTGACATCTACTTTGAGGCAACTTGATGTCCTGTAACTTTTCCCTTTTCCTTTTTCTTATTCCTTTGTACATTTTCTTAATCTATGATGCATTTTAAAAATAAAACTTTACATGATTTGTCTCATACCTCCTTGTTTTTTTGCCCCATTGTTTAAAACTTTTTAAAAGATTTATCTTACATTTTAAATTTTTTTTCAAGATACTTTCAAATCTTGTTATTTATGTTCTTATTTTCATTTTACTTTATCCTTGAAATTATTTACTAATTTGTAATTATTTTTAAATGTTATATTGTAGGCATTTGCTTGGTGAGAGTATTTCCTCTGTAGTATTAAAAATGTTTTTCAATAATTCTTCTTCCAATGTTAATCCTAATAACTCTTCAATTGCCAAAAGGCAAACTAATCCATGGCCTCCTTCTAAAGCCTTAGAATGGTCAGTTATTGATTTGATTACGAAACATGGGAATTTTTGGGAACTAAGATGCAAATTTTGTGTGAAAGAGTTCAAAGCAACATTAATAACAAAAATGAAAGCACATTTTTTGAGAATTTCAAATAACGTGAAGTTGTGTTCAATAATCCCCACAAAAGGTTTTGGAACCATTAAGAGAATAAGTAGCAAAATATTTTTAAGCAAAAAGAATTGGGCAAAAAAAAATTGGAAATGTTTGTAAGCAAAACTAGTGTTGATTTAACACAATTGAAAACAATATTGAATGTTAAAAAAAAGGTGATGAAATGGATAAAGTAGTCGCAACATTTTTTTTGGGGTTGTGGTGTTCCTTTCAATGTTATTAAATGAAATCATTTCAAGTGAAAACTTATAACCATATTGGACATTATAGTCTGGGTATGTTTGTCGAAGTTACGAAAAATTAAGAACAACACTGTTGAATGAGGTGAAACATGATTTGATCAAAGATTTGGACATTTTGTGAAGAAAAGTTGGAAAGAAACTAGTTGTTCCATCTTTTGACATTTTGTGATGGTTGGACAAGTGTTGATAATAGACATTATTAAACATTTTGTTTGTTTGCCCAAAGGGAGATTATTTGTTGTAGGTAGTTGACACAGGTGACAAGAGTGAAAGTGGCAACCTTCATTGTTGACACAATTTGTGAAACAATTGAAAAAGTGGGAAGTATAGATGTTGTGCAAGTGATGACTAATAATGCAACAATATACAAGAGTGCTAGAAGAATTATAGAGGATAAATATCCTCATTACTTATAATGATCTTGTTTTGGAAGACATTGGGAAAATTGAATGGGTTCATAAAATTGTTAATGAGGCAAAATTTGACATAAAACTTATAATGAATCATCATAAAACCCAAGCTTCTAGAGTTATCTCTGACATAATAGGGTTATCCCTAAAAGCTTAGAAGAGTTATCCATAAAGTCACCCTCTGTTTCACCCCCCTCTCTCCTCTGCGTTCACCCCCTATCCCCTCTTTCAGTGGTATCTGCAAAGTAAGGAATTTTTATTAAATCTGGGTATGAAACGCTGAAACTCAGCATTTAGTGCACAAGGTTCGAGAGTAATTATAGTAGTTGTACAGGTATGAGCAATGAAGATATATGTAGCAGCAGTGAAGGCGTTCAGGAAAAAGGAAAGACAGGATGAAACTCAGTTTACCACCAAAATTGGTGGGAAAACTAGTTTGGGTCCCAGTTATTTCCTTTTGTAAAACGTTCATTAAAATTTTTATTCCCAGTTAGCGTTTGATGCCCTATTATGCCGAAACTGGCTGTTCTCGCCCCCTAATTGCCTGACTTTACGGATAAATCTATTGTATAGAGAATTTTCAAGTAAGGAAAATAATTTGGAAATGATTTAAGACTAGGAGATACTCGATTTGGAACAAATTTTCTCATGTTGGAAAGATTGCAGAAGGTCAAAAACATCAATTCAACAAATGGGTATGAGTTCAAAACGAAAAAACTGGATTTGTTCACATGAAAAAGATGATGTTGAATGTGCACTCTTGAGCAGTCAAGGAAAAGCTTGCACATACTTGGTGGAGCTCTTCTGGATCTGAAGCTCCCAAAACTGCAAAACTTTGCTGTGAAAATTTTAAGTCAAGTGACTATAGCATCTGCATTTGAAAGGAATTGGAGTACATAGAAAAAGAAAGGAAACAGATTGACTTCTAAAAGACCTACAGATTTGGTATTTGTATTCAGTAGTTTGCGTTTGGAAGAGAGGATTTTTGATCCGAATTCTAAAGAAGAATTTGTAGAATGGGCCAGTGATAAGGATGAGCCACCACAGTCTTGGTCATTGCTGGATTGCCAGATCCAAACATTAGGTGAAAACCGTTTGATGATTGCACCATGGCAGCTCCATCACACAAACCTCCTCCCTTACACTTTGTGAATTCGAATGTGCATCAATCAAGACTTGATGCCCTGGTCCTGAAGTCCTAGAGGTGTAACGTCTGCAATGGATGGTACAAGAAGAAGAAGAAGAAGAAAACGCAGTTTAGCTTGGGAGCGGCCGCATGAATGGGGAGATGCAGTCCTGCAGAAGCCGTGTCAGAAAACACGCTGAAGAGACGAAGCGAAGCAAAGAGCAGCAGCATTAGGGTTTGGAGCTGGATTAGGGTTTGAAGCTCCATCCTCGATGCCTACGCAGTTTGAGTTCTGCTTTCCCGCCATGCATCGCCGCTTTGCTTGTGGTTTACATTTGTGCCCGTGAGCAGCTTCTCTTCTTCTTCTTCTTCTTCTTGACACTACTGCCTCTACCTTTGTCTACGAGACTCGCATGAGACGAGAATCACAGCGCTGCTGTGGTCACCATGGCGCCTCTTCCTCGTCGACGCGTTCTTCAAATCCCTGATTCTGACGAAGACGACGACAACAATGATGATACTAGTGTTGTTGCTGCTGCGGCGGCAACACATTCTTCTTCTGTCGCCGCACCTGCACCTGTTGCTGCTGCTGCGGTGGCCACGGAGCACTTGTATCCACCTCCGCCGCTGGTGTTTGCAGCAGGGAATGAGACCTGTAGAGCAGTACACGAAGTGTTGGCCAGGAGAGGACTTGTGATCAAACCCACATACTTGGCCTTGTGTCTACAGGAGTTGAGTACTTCGCAGCCTGGGTTTGCAAATGCGCTCCTGGAAAGACAAGCGGAGCTTTGCTTCGCACACTTGTTGATGGCGGATTTCAATCTTGTAGCCGCGGGTTCTTCCTTGCCGCCATCCTTCCATCTCCTCCATGCCATCGAGCTTCCCGGACCTTTCATTCTACAGGTAAACGAAATCTCTCTTGACGAGACGGAAGACTTCTATAGAATTCTTTCTCTTCAGACAGATTTCTGCGCTTTCTTCAGAGGATCTGTTGCAGATTCTTCTAGGATGCTCTTACAAGGGATCTTTCTTTGGATTTCCATCAAACAAGGTTTTGCATGCTATGTCTATGTCTCTGTTTTGTCTTAAGCTTTTGGCAATGGTGTGAGCCTGTTGTGCGAGCAATATGTCCATGGCTTTTCTTTGTCTTGGAGTTGTGCAATAGCAAGTGAAGAAGAAGAAGTGCTTTGCATTCAATTTTCATGAATTTTTTTCTTAAGAGGATCTGCAGCAGTTTCTTCTGGATGCTTTTACAAGGATGTTGCTTTGAATTTCATCAAACAAGGTTTTTTGCATGCAATGTCTATGAATTTCTGTTTTGTCTTGAGCTTTTGGCAATGGTGTCCATGACTTTGTTTGCCTTGGAGTTTTGCAATGGCAATTGATGCAGAAGTTTTGTAGGGTTTAGGGTTTAGGGTCTTGAGCTTTCACAATGGTGAGCTTGTCCGTAATATGTCCATGACTTTGTTTGCCTTGAGTCCTTGCCTGTTTTGCTATAATACATAACCTTGCATAACAGTGCTCTTGTTTTGTTGGCACACCTTCTCATCATCATCATCATCAGCATCTGGACTTTTTAGGGTTTTCTCTCTGGGTTTTGCGAGGGTATTTTTTTTTTTTTAACATGTAAAAAAATTCCTGGCATTTCAAGGCACCAGTATGTCTCATTTGTTTGTTTGTTTATTCATCTCCAAGTTTGGAATTACACACAATGTGAAGGCAGTCAGTCATATGTTGTTACTTTGAATTCCTCTGATATATATCAGCAGAAACTGTTTTTTAATCCTTGGGGTTGAATCAGGTGGATGAGATCAGTGACATGGGATCGCCTCTGCGAGACCGCTACCAGGAACGTGTTGCATCTGCACACAGGTGTTTGAAGTTATCGATGACTGATGGTGTACAGCGTGTTTTTGGGATAGAGTACCGACCTATTGCTTTACTCAAGTGTTTTTTGCCTGCTGGGATCAAGGTGCTTCTATATCTTCCTTTCTTCAGTGATTTAACAGGCTGATAGATGTCCATTTAATACAAAATGCAACTGTCTTCACATGCTGGAGATCCCTCTTAATAACTGTGTTTCTTGCTTGGCTGGGGTTCAGATTTGTCTAAGAAATGTACATGTGAAGCGTGGAATTTTCCTGCTTGTGCCTGAGGTTGTGGAAATACTAGGAGGTTTCGTGCAGTTGCTGGAGGCAGCCCGACAACGTGCAGTGCAAGAGATCAATAAACCTGCTCGTAGTAATCGGTATATACCTACTGCTGGGGACCATCTCCATTCCATGATGACATTCCTCATTGCAACTAGGATGCTGAGCTTTCTTTAGAACAGCATTGCTCACTGATGCATTTTAGTCTTGTGTAACCATTGTGTACCCTTGTGTTAGAGCTGCTGCACAGGAATTGCTGGGTTTTCATAACCGATTACATGCCTTGTGCAGAACTCGTAGGGGAAGGACTGAAAATCAGTCATTGGTTCAAAGGGCAACAGCAGCAGCTTGGCAAACTGATCATGCAGATGCAACTGAAGCAGCAGCAGCAGTACGAGCAAACACCAGTGAGCAACCAACCAGGTCTGCACAGGAAACTGTCTCAGGTGGTTTTTTTTCTTTCTTTCACTGAGGGATTCAGCTACAAACTAGCAATTGAACCATATATGGGTTGGCACCATGGTTCAGGATCGACTTACAATGCAGCACAGTCTTTGTGTAGGTACGGCGTTTGAATCTGGAACTTATCAGGGTGCTCACCTGCGATCAATGGAGGGAGTTCCAAGTGTTCAGCATCGTGCGGCAGCATCTGGCACTGAAGCTAGAGTGATTGTCTCAGCTGTTCAAAGAACAAATGCTTCTGGTGAGCAGACATTAGTGGGTACCTCAGGGAGGCAAACATTGAGCATCCCAAGTCTTCAAATGAAGGATTTGCGGATGTCAGTTGTGGAGGATGCACAAAGACAATCAATATCTCAGCAGTGGGAGCACAGAGCTTCATTCCAACAATCCGCTCCAGAGAATATTTCACTGTCACCAATGAAAATGGACAGCAAATTATTAATTGGGTCACGGAGAGTCAGTGTAATCGATGAAGCAGAACCCTCTGATGTGTTGCAGAGGACAGTTTCTATTCAACCTCATCCAGCTGCTGGTAATGTCTGGTATCATGACACTGGAATAGCAACAGAAACAAAGAAAAGATTAAGAAGCTTGACCAGTTGCTCTTCCATGTACCCTTGTGCAGGTCCTCAGTGTAGTATTTGCCCAAGCAGTTTGTTCCACAGCTATAGTTGCCAGAAAAAAGAATTGGAGTCAATCAGGACAGTATCATGTGCTGCAGACATTCATGAAAAAATAAGAACAAATTTTCGGATTCCATATGGGATTGCTAAAGTATTGGGTCAGCTGTTTGTTTGCCAATTAACAATGGCACCAAACATTTTGCTTAAAGCTAGGTTAAATTTTAGTTTCATAGAGAAGAAAGTTGGTCTTGAGGTACTAGTTTACATGCTCCAATTGAAATCTATCTTGCACTTTGGTGAGATACTATGGTATTGCAGAAATTGCCTTCATGTTTGAAACAAAGAACCTGATGAATACTAGAAAAACCATTTTACTACCTATGAGTGATGATAGACACATTTGCAAGCCTGTGACAAGAATGGGAAGTCTTTGAATGATCCTTGATGATTTCTTGAATTCCAGCTTGGTTGTTGTAGGTGATGGGATAGACACTCCCATGGACCTGGACAGTGATGAAGAGGATGAATGCAATCAAGGCAACGTCGCAGCTGGAGCTGCATGTAGTTCAACCTCTGTTTACAGCGAGTTGCCTTTCACATATATGGCTTTGTTAAAGGAGAAGTGCAGTTCCAAAATAGGTTCAGGCATGGTTACTAGTGGAACCATAAAGGTGTTGTTGCTTCCTTTTCTCTTGGCCTTGTATTGCCTGCAGTGTATTAGTGTTGACTTCCGCTATCCACATGTTTACTGAAGATCTATCATCTGTATTTGTTGTGTAGTCATCTGCTACGCCTAATACCTGAAGCTAACTCATGCAGACTGGAAGCAGTTCTCTGTGAAAGGACCTTGTCACTTTGCCTCTGGATTTAACAAGAGTGTACCCTGATGTGGCAGTGTGTCCTAACAGGTGTGAAAGATTTCCAGTTTAAGGGAGGTGATGAGTTCAGGCTTATTGTGTATGTTGATGATGGCAGCCTTACATCAGAGGTTCTTATTCACAATCAGGTGAAGCATCTAATTTGGTCTGTCTTGCACACCACTGACTAGAGAGGGGAGGAGATTTGTGGGTAAAGGATATGTGATGATCTGGTAGTGACAATTTTTTATGCTGTTTTCAGGTAGTGCAGTCCATGGTGGGGTTTTCTGCTAAAGAAGTCAGCAATGCACTAGCCAGCTCCAACCAGCAAGAGTTGCAGGACATGAAGAATGTTATGATGGAGTTTCAGACCTTCCTGAAGAAATTTGAGGTTTTTCCAATCTGCCTTTACCTGGCCTTCCTGTCATCAGTACATGAACACAGAGGTCTCCATGGAAATTTTTTTTCCAATTGAACCTGAATAACTCCTCTCTGCAGCAGTAAATTTTGCTACCCAATTATGTGATTCTGTTCATTAGTATTTGTTTGTGTTCCAGTTCACCAAACAATTGATCTACTCCAATGAATGACTTGATCTAGGGGTTGATGGATGTTGAACTGAGGGACACGCTCACCATCCCAGTTGTTCTGAAGATGACAGAAAGTGCCAATGCAATTGATGCAAACAGTTTGCTGCAGCGAGTGAGCAACTCTTGGTCCATGCAATCCCGAACAAGAACAGAAGGTCCATAAACATTTTCACTTGCATATACCTGCTAGCCAATGGTTGAAGTCAAGAACACAGCTGCAGTAGTTTGCTAAAAAAAGCCAACGCTTTCTCTTTTTCAGTCAAAAACTGTTCAAACTGTGTAACATGACATGAAAAGTGGAATGATAAATAGGAAATCAACTTCTGCTTTTGCCTTTGCACATATGACAAAGCCTTGACAACAATATCTGAATCTCTTGCAGCAAATAACAGATGCTGCTTGAAAGAAAGCTAGCAAATAGTAACAATGGATAGACAGTTTTTCCCAGCTGAGTGAGCCGCTTTGGAAAATGGAAATCATGTCATCAAATCAGCTGTAACTGGTTTCTGTTGTTTCACTTCACTGAGTGAAAATGTTGCATCTTCATATGCAAAACTGTGAATGCAATGCAGAAAGAAATGTTTTGCTTCGGATGTTGCTGGTTAGCTTCCAATGATAAGCCGCTTCTTCTTATACCTGTGACTCTTGTCTTATGAACTGTGCTTGCTCTTATACCTGTAAACACTGTTATAAGCTGTGCCCTTGCTTCCTAGACTAAACAACTGTTCTGTTTCCATCACCATCCCTCAAAAAGCTCTTGATGCTCTGCTTGACTGTCATGTGACCTCTGCTTCATTGGCAACCAACTAGTTAGCACAAGGTGAACAACCCTGGGCTCTCATTGGTGCAACGATTCCATAAGCCTCTAAAGCTTGGATGATAAAAGGTCATCTAGATTCTCACAACGGATGGTCCATTAATTGCTCTGGTTATCATGAACATGCATTAATCCCTAAATGTGTAATAAAGATTTTGTAAAGACAGAATAATGGACTTCACTAATTGTTTGGCATCTTTGTACTAGGAGTTAGGGCCAAAAAATCTTGGGGACCAATAATGGGAAATTTGAGCATTTCTTAACTCATTGTTTGGCCCCAAATTATTAAAATACAATATTATTTGTTTGGGGGTTAATGAGTTAAGGACTAAGGCTTCAACCCCTCGTATGCTTTCATTTTTTCTTTATATCATTCTTTTTCTCATTTTTGCTTCTTTTCTCAAATTAAACCTTAAAAATCAGGTCACCATGGATGAACATAGACACAAGATTTTTTTTGTAACTCTTTTGTTTTTCATGGTCATATACCAAGTAGAAAAAATAAAAACTCCCTCCATTCACAAACAAGCATGAAAGCTGAACAAAAGGAGAGAAAAATGAAAGGATGAAATGAAGAAAAAAATAGAAGATATTAGGGTTTTAATTTAGGGTTTACTTTCATCTTACAATAATGTTTTATTGCAGCATCATTGGCCCCAAGGATTGCAAATTGTATCCTTTTTCTACTTTGGGGGCGAAGTCAGGGCCATAAACTGATAGATTTTTAAAAATAAAATAAAATTCAGCCTTGACTCCTAGTGTAAAAACCTTGGGACTGATTTCAGTGATTGCAGCAGTAGGAATGCTTGATTTGAGTTTAACCTTGGCCTTGACTCCCAGTGTAAAGTAAGCTTAAAATAAACTCATATCGACCACAATCAAAGCCAACCATAATTAAGTGCATTGTGAATACCAGATGCCTGCAGTGGTAATTTTCTGAAAATTCAAGAACTGATGGACTATCAAGTGAGATGATCAGCTATTTTTATCTTAGCCAACAAGCATAAGCCGTGCCCAATATGGGTTGCTTTTCAGCAGCATTTACAATTTCTTGACATTTTAAGGATTAACAACTGGTGTGCTCTGCTTATCATGAACACACCTCAACAACGAGCTTTGAGAGTGCTGGTTCTTGTAAATACTCTTGCTGCTGAGTGACTCCAATACTCAGAATATTCACAGCAACCTGTAAAACTATACTTCTGAGGGAAACCCATTTTGACTAGACTTTTGTTTCTAAGAACAAAAAACTTTGGAGTCCCGTCTCATCCCACACAAGACTTTCCTTCCGTTCTATCAACACAACTTCAGTCAGGTTCCTGTTTCTCATTGCACACAGTACAGAAAACATCAGTACTTCAACAACCTGCACTTATCTTTGACAGTTTATAAAGAAAGAAAGATCAAGACATATTTATTTACGGCAATCTTCAGTAGTACATTCCAGCGAGAACAATGAGAGAGTGCTCTTCTATATCAGCTTTCACAAACAGACCAAGAGCACACTACAGCTTTCAGCAGAACCAAATAGGAGCTTTGTACTGTAGAGCTAGCTGTGGGGCTGCTGCTGCTGCTGCTGCAACATTCACAACAAAAAGCAGTTCTCTCCTGTGCTAATCACAAGGCAAATGGGAAAAAAACAAGAATTCCTAAATGCTCCAAGCTGCAGCTGCTTAAGTGTCTTATACAGTATACCACAGAAAGCACTCTTCTGCCTGTGTCTGTCTCTCAGTGTGTGTCACACAGCTACTGAAGTCTCTTACATTATACCACTAAAGCAAAATTCCAAGCCCCAATAAAGTCCTATGCAGGTTTCTGTATACTGTCCCCAAAAAGAAAACACCATCTGATACACTACATAGTTATTGTTGGATCATCATTCCAAAGTCAGCATCTCTGAACATCCAAAAGACCCCATCATTCTTTCTTTGTCTTCATTCTTCTTCTTCTCATGTCTGAGTAACTAGCATTTCACTACAGATTTGACACTACACTCTTTTATCCTAAACAAGATTGAAGAATCCACAGCAAACAGCAGCCTCACACAGACAGGTATTTGAAAATCATGACATACAATGATGGCATGACTTCAAATCCAAGGACCAGCATTGATGGCAACTTCTATGAGAGGATGAAAGAATAAGGCGAAAAAAAAAATACAGGCATCAAACTCATCAAACCTAACTCGTCAAATGTTCCATCGGAGAACCAACCAACAAACAGATTTGTGTAGCACCCATGCAGAAGATGTCCCAAATAACCTGTCCCCCCTTTTTTCACTCTTGAATGCTCTCCAGTTTCAAAGTTCTGACCTTCCATGTAGTGTTGCATTGTATGAGTGTGCTCTTATCTCTAATACGTACCCATTGGTGGCATGCCATATGCAGGCATGCCACCATAACCTGGCATTGGAATGCCACCATCAAAACTGCCACCCATTCCAGGTAGTGGAGGAGCTGGTAATGCCAAGGGCAAAAGCTGTGCATACATGTTTGATTGAGCAACCAGATTCTTCTCTTCGTCTTCTTTGGACTTGGCCTCTAGAGATGCATCATGCTTGTCCTTGACCAGTTCGTCCACTTTTGTCAAGTACTCTCGCAGTAACTGTAGGATATACGGGAAGGCAAAGTCTATAATGCCATGTATCCAGGCCAGCTCCATTGCCACATCAGCACGAATGAGATCATAACAGGTGTACAAGCATGCAGCGAAGCATTCTTTCTTGCCCTGCTCAACAAAGAAAGTGAGCAACTCTTCTGCCAGCTCCCGGTCTCCTGATTGTGATGCAGTCTCCATAGCATCCTTGTACAGATTATCCTTCTTCGAAAGAGTGACCGATTGGCGCCATCTTCCAGCCTTCTTGTAGATGTAGGCTGCAATTCGTCTGATTTCCAGAAGCTCATGTTTCTCGGTCCTCTGTGCCATGGATATTTGATCAAAGTTATCATACAGATCAATGGATTCCCTGAGGCGCTCATAATCTTCCTCCTCAAGGTAAAGCTCATTGAGAGCTTCATTCACAGCACTGTTGTTTGAACTCTGCACTGCCACCATGTATGGCTTCACCAGGGGCAGATGTCCAGCCTTACGCATCATATCTACCACACGGGTGTGGTCAACTCGGGCAGCTAAGACATTGAGAAGGTCATTGATGAGCCCAGGGTGCTCTTCAAGATAGAAGTATGCAGCTTTGTAGTAAAGCTCCACATTTGCGACCTTGACAGCAACATCCTTGAACTGCATGTGGTCCCAAGCCTCTGGGGAATGGCTCATCATGGTTGCAGCTGCATTGTCGTACTCATCATACTGAATATACAGATATGTAAGCTCCTGCCAATGCTGTTGCTCGTCACAGACACGGATAAGCTTTGGAATGTTGATGCGGGTGACAAAAAGCTTGAGATGCTCCATCAGCTTCTCGGGACGGTACCTGGCATACAGAGTTCCAAGCTCTGTGAAGATACCCATATGAGCACGCTCCAACCCAAGCCCGCTTTCCATGAGCGTAATGAGCTCATCAAAGCGGCCCTTGTTCTGGTAGTAGCTACTGACCTCTTCCAAGTCATCAACCTGGACAATGACATTGAGACCACAGATTTGTGCGAGCCGAAATTCTTCAGCATCAACACAAGCAAAGCAGACTTCCTTCCATGTCCGAGCACTGTTTGCCTTCCGGGCAGCATCAACAGCTGCTTGGAACTGCTGAAGCTTAACAAGGGTGCTTGCAAGCCGGCCCCAGTTCGAAATATGTGTAAATATCAGCTTGGCAGCTTCATACAGTGCATCATCAAACAGGCGGTCACCAACAGACTGCAAGTTGGCCACATTTGGCTGAAGAATGAATTCCTCAATGTCCCCGAGCCGATCAATCTTAGCATATGCATATATCAATTCAGAGTCCACCCTGGGCTCCTTCACCTTCTTGCGTACCATGAGCAAGTACTTGACAAGATCCTCATATGCCCTGACATTAGAAGCTTCATTGATGACCTCGTTGAATTGAGTAGCATCATTAGCCTTGATAAATGACTCAATTGCATCACTGACAAGCCCTTCCCTCAACTGCGCCTTACCAACCTGACTCCACACCTCATCCTCTTCCACTCGGGCTGCAAACTCAACAGCCCGATCAATGCTGTGGATGTTATCCAGAAGCACATTCACTGCTTGCACATTAAGGTTGAACTTCTTGAAGATGGCAAATGCTTCCTCATACAACTCTGCACCAACAGCAATTTCTCCTACTGCTGGGCCATCAAAGTTGTCCAACCTGTTGATGTAGTCCATGACTCGAGACTTATCTGCTTTGATAGCAGTGAGAATGAGCAAGTTTTGCAGGTTGGGATTGCCACTGAAAGCAGAGTTTTGAAGGACAATCTTTTCAAGCAGCTCAATGAGCTCATGGGGTAAATCTGCTGTCATGAAGGCCTTGACTGTTGCTGAAACCTGCTCTGGGTTCTTGCTCTCCGGCAGTGCTGTGGACACAACTTGGTCAATGAGCTGCCGCCTGCAAGGATTCTCAGGGTCAAGCACCTTCGCCCACAGCTCTGGCTCCATTCTCTCCACCACATATCTTGCTTGCAGCTTGAACAGCGAATTTTTGTTTGTGACATTGACAAGTTCATCATCACATAGGCCACGCCGATATGCAACAACTGCAAGAGTAGGATCACGCTTCTCACAGTACTTACCCACAACCCGGGAGTCGTAGTAAGGATTGGTGGTGAGGAAGTGCTCTGGATTGTTGTTGGTATCAACAATAATTTTTCCAAGAGCATTGTGCACATGCACATCTTGACTCCCTTCACTCACCAGATGCTCCAAAAATTGAGTCAGCAATCTCAGTCGGTTGCGCTTCTCACATTCATCAACAAGAGGCTCCACTGGCAGCAGAGACCTGACTGACAAGATGAGACCCTTGATGAAGTCTTCTGGGCAATCATCATCTATCAGTTGACCTACAACCAAAGGAGCATTCTGTGGATTAACCTTCTGAACATAACCCTCAATGTATCGGAGCATGTTGTTGGAGTAGAGATAATGGGTGAGATCAGGCACAAATCCATGGCGATCACAGACATTGATAAGTGGCCGTGCATCTGGTAGCTTTGACTCCATCAAGAAGTTCTTGGTTCTCTCTGGAGGGTAGAAGTTGGACTCTCTGGTGACCCGCTCCACTTCTTTGATTTGGCCAGTCCTTGCTGCAGCCTCAATGTACTTATAGTGGATTTCAGGGTCCTCACTGGAGCTCAGGTATGCCCCAAGGAAGAAATAGAGCCCCTCATAAGACTTGAACTGTTCAAACAGTTTCACACATGAATCCACACCCAGCTGCTCTGCGTATTCCTTAGCCACCTGAACAATGATCTGCAGATTTCCTCGCATGTTCACCACCAGAAGCTCCTTCATGCAATCCAATGCCCATTCTCTAGACAGAGTTCCAAAAAATTCCACCAAAGCCTGAGGCTCAATGGCGTGAGTGTTGATAACAACACGCTTAATGTCATTCAGCTCTGTGTAGTGCTGAAGAGCCCGCATGTAAAGACCAGCTTTTTCACAAAGCTGTGCAACTCGAGGACGGTCATAGTGACTGAACATTCCATTTGCCAGTATTGCATCAGCAACATTGGGGAAAGTGACAAGGTTTATTTCCAAGACCTTTGTCTGAAGCAAGCTGTGTTCAGGCAGATTAGGCTTCAACACATCCAACAGAAAAGCAGTTGCCTCTCTTATCATGTTACGCTGGAGAAACAAATCTGTGATGGTGTTGTAGTCCACTGGACAACCACCTTCCAATTGTGACATCATGAGGGCAAAGTTCACTGCACCCTGGGGATCTGATCGTAGGATTGACTGCAACAGAAACAGATAATCTGGAGTGTAGCCAACCTGCTTGGAATAGATGAGGATTTTATCAAACTCCCTGCGCTCAGCAAATGCTGCGACTACTTTTGGTGTAGCCCTGGCCTTGATGTAGATCTTCAGAGCCATGTCATTGTCCACAGTCTTCACAAGGTCTCCCAGCTCCTCACTGCATTCCAGCTTGTCTTCTGCTAACCAGTTCTCCAGCAGGTTCTTCTTGTTCTGGTTCACAACCAAGCGGGAAAGCTCCAAAGACTCAAAAGCATTTAACTTCCCCTTTGTCAACAGAGTCCCAAAATATTGCAGCAGAGGTGAGGTCTGTCCTGGCTGCACAGGAACACTCTGGAATTTGGCAACTGTGTCTGGTGTCCGCAGAATACCCTGGGGTGAATCTGCTGCAAGATCTGCAGCTTCCTTGTACTTCATCTGGGCAAACAACTCTTGGAACCGTTGTACTACCTGAATGAACCAGAACCCATACAGCCATATCAATTAAAGTGTCTGATAAAGCAAATGGCAGGACAAGAAGGAAATGGAATCAGATTTGACACTATCTCTTAGGTTCTCCAGGGAACAAAACACTGGAAATACCCTGTGTTTAGATCCAAACATTATGATTTGAAGATTCAGAGATATGCTAGGGTTGAAGTTGCATACCAGGTTCTCAGCTCCTGGAAGATTACCACGCTTTGCAAGGCTAACTGCAAGCTCTAAGTTGTTGAGCTGACAAAAACCAACAAAAATTATGACTTAGCACAGAACAGGGAGGAGACCATCATCTGGAAGGATACACAAACTGTCAGTGAATCCAGCTCGTGAAAAGGAGCTCATTGGAGATCCTCATGTTCAGCAACAGATACACCACAAACAGCTGCCTAGCAAAATGCATTATAGTGCAACTATGTTCCATCTAAGCAAAAACTCTTTTGAGATTATTTGATACCTGATTGCTGACGAATGGAACAATGGTTGCCTCATTCACTGTGGCAAGAAGCACTTGTCCTCGTCGATTCATGGCATAGAATCCACCCACAGAAGGAGCATCCGTTGTCAAGAAGATGGGATCAGGGCTGATGCGGTTCCGATAGACAGCTGTGGCAGTCTCCAAGTCATACACAAACAGGAGACCAAGCTTGGTGATCACATAAATGAGCTTGTACTTGTCAGAAATCTGCATTGCGACAGGGAAGTCATCTGCAAAATCTGGAGGAAAGAAGAGATCTGCCTGTTTCTTGGAGAATCCTGGTTTCCCTGCCTGAGCACCCAGCTCAATGACATGCAGCTTTGATGTAAGCTGACCAGCACTGATCGATTTCGTCGCAAACGCAATCAAGAGTGATGGAGTCTCACTCCCTGCGACCTGGAAAGAGGCAAATGATGCAGCATGAGATTCTAGTGCCTGACTCCGCTGCTGATCAACTGAAAACAGCTGCATGTTTCCTTTGACAAGCTGTGGTCGCTCTGGTGCTCCAGGTGCAATGCCAATAAGCACAAGCCACTTCTCTGATGGATCACAACGATAGTTTATGATCTGGTTGGCATTCAGATTCGCTGTCCTGTCAAACATCTTCACTGGCTCTGACTCGCCTTCGATGGACCAGTGATACACCGCTGTTTGTGTGACAAGTCCCAGCAACTTCCCTGTGATCCATTTCCAGAATACCACCTGCTCAGGCATCTGGTAAGACTTCATCTTGGCTTTGAGCTCGATGTTGAAGATCTGGAGATGGTCTTGAGTGGTGCCAGGGATCTGAGCCTTGAGGGCCAGGATCTTGCTGCTGGGGTTCATCAAGGCAGAGTCCGCCGTGATAGGACGCCGTAGCGGTTGTGAAGGCATGGACATGTCCACGATGACCACACTGTTCTGCGGCGATGTCTCCCGCACACAGATGAACTTGTCAGACTCCATTGTAACATGCGTGAAGGTGATAAACTGTTGGTTGATGCCCAGGCTCGTTAGCGTGAGAGCCTCCTTCATGGTGATGGGGGCGCTAGCAGCCGCCATGGCGACAAGCGTAATGGCGCGCAAACCTCTTCGATCAGAACAGAACCAGAACACAAAGCGAACTGCAACACATGCAACAAAACACACACGGAGACAGTGTGCTTTGTTTTTCCCCCCCACCACAAAGCTTCAAACCCGCTTCAACACATCGAGAAGAAGAAGAAGTAGTTCAGCCTGTGTTCGGCGTAGAAAGAAACCTTCCCTGTACAGATCAGATCCCCAAAGCAAACACACACAACAAACAATCTCTTCTGTCAGCAAAGAAGTTTCTCGTTCTCGATCTCTCCAGTCTGAAAAACCCATACGGAAAAAACAACACTCTCGGAAGCAGATCACATAGATAAAGAAACAATAACAACAGATCAAAACACAAACACACAGAGACAGAGACAGCGAGACAGAGAGACAGAAGGCGAATCAAATCTCTAAACAAAGCACCGAATCCGAAAAGGACACATGATACTTACCGCCGGACTACCGAATCTCCGATCTCCGATCAATCGATCCGTTTCTGCAAATGTGTTCAGCAGCAACGGCAATGTCGGGAAAAGAAATCGAAGGTAAGAACAAGAAGAAGGAGATCGATCGCGAGATGGATCGCACAAAACGACTGTCTCCCTCTCCCCTCGCTCTTTACCCCTTGAAACCCTAGTCTGCCCTAATAATGCACATTTAGGGTTTCAGCGCGCACGCGAGCGAGCGAGAGAGAGAGGGAGAGAGAGTTCAGCTGCCTCTGCAGGCGTTAGATACAGCAAGCATATAGTCAGCGTGATTGCGCAGCAGCGGTGCTGAAGAAACAACCCAAGGATGCTCGTTGCGGCAAGCGGTGACGAAGAAATGACACAAAAAAGTATTTCACACAAAGACGTGCTCCGCACGCCTCTCTAGGAATGAGTACGGTAATGCGACAGGGATGACAGGTGAGCTGCTGCTTCTGAGCGCACAATTGGTGAAGTTTCCGTTAATGTACTTCTCTGCGATTCTGAATCAAATGAGCGATGGCCTTTCTTAAGCTTCGAGAATCAGTTTTTTTTTGGGTTTAGCTGGTATTGATGGGAAAGAAAAGGGTTTGTTTGTTTGTTTGTTACCTTGAAGATGTTTGTTTTGTTTCTGGAGTTTTTCTCTCTTCTGTGATCTCATGGCTGTGGTGATTGAATTTCCTCGGAGGATTTTTGGTAGAGATGCAAATCTGTTTGCACATGGATATGTATGTATGCAACATCTGGGATCTTCCTTTGGAGAGCTCTAAATGGGATGATATGTACTGACCTACTTTGGAGTATTGAACTGACATTTCTTATTTGAGTCTGAAAGTTTTCTTTGGGAATGTTGACAAAGTTGATTGCCAGCTTTCTGGATGGCAACTGATGGATGAGTTGATCACCAACTTTCTGGATAGCAACTGATGGATGTGGCATTCTGAGTTGATTGCCAGCTTTCTGGACAGCAGCTGATAGATGCAGCATTCTGAGTTGATAGCCAGCTTTCTGGACAGCCACTGATGGATGTGGCAAATTCTGAAAACTTTGCACTGGATGGGGGAAGAACCACTGTATGTTCATCAACCAACCAGCTGACATGGTGGTGGTAAGGGTGTAGGACAATCTTGTTTCAATGCAGCCACATGTTGTTTTCAAGAGCAGTTTGTTGTAATGGGTTTCATCCCTTGGAAACTCTTCATGGAATGCCAGGTGAAATGCCTCTTGGAGGATTTTACTCTCTCTGATTTGCTTGTGCTGTGGGTATTGTGCAAGACAGGTGGTGCATCTCATCCCAGGGCCATTTAGAGTGGTGCTGGTGAATGCAGCACTGTTCTGTCACTATGGGTTTCCTGGCATTTGTTATGCCAGAGCAGCCTGTCAAGAACTACTCCACAAATTGGAAGAAACTGTTCATTACATTGAGGATGAGGAGCACCTGGGATGCTGCACAAATCACCTGGACTCCTCTCGTCAGCATCTGTCACAGAGTTCAGAGACCCACAGTTTCTGATTCAGTTGGAACACCTATTTGTTGAACGAAGGTCCTCTTGTGTGCTGGAGGCCGTAGGTGAAGGGGGGTTTTGGTGATGTGGAATGACAACTGGAGACTGGGATGTACTCATCATCAGGTGCTGTTTGCTCTCACTCACTTGCAATTACCATGTAGCAATTCCCCAAAAACTGAAGAATGACAGGCTAGCCAACAATGAAGGATTATGCCAAGACTCAGTTGCCTGTAAGGATCAGTCATATCTTCTCCTTTTCACTTCAAGGGCTTAAAGCATTATCTTGCATTTAGGTCTTTTTTGTCCCAGAACTGATCATTTGGTGAAGTGAGGACATTGCAGATAAGAGTACATGGACAGCATCTTGGCTACATAATGCTCTGTGAACAAATCTATGGGGGAGCTCTAGGGGCAGTAGCACTGGGCCATTTGCTTCCACCTTCTTCAGGGTTAAACCCAAGAGCGAGAGCACATGAGCAAAGTACAAATCCTTGAACAAGTTAACACAAGGCTCCCTGATCTGCCAAGGTTAAACTTGATTTGTTCCACATGTGGCCTTGAGACTTATATACAACTTTTAAGAAGTTGGTATCACTCCACATTCATAAAAGCAGCTGTTTTGATTTGTAAAACACATTTGAAAGCAGTCATTGAAGTTGTATTTGCCAAGTGTTCGGGAGTCCTCAAACACTTGAGTTAGATATGTTGTCTGATTCATCCTCGACACCCATTGGTACTATGTAGCCATCATCAATTATGTGCAATATGCTTACTGACTGCAATCATGAACTTTTAAGTAAAGGGTTTGATTTGTGTTTCTTTCATTCATTTGTTTGACTACGTTTTCAGGACAAAAATGTTGAGGGGTAGGAGGTACAGCCCTTTTTCCAAAGGGAAGGAAGAGAAGAAGGCGACTTGCTTGAAGCTTTTTTCATTTCCTAAACATCCGGTGAATGATTTCTCTCCCCAAACTTCCCATGCCTTTCTAATTCTTTGAAACACCATATCGGTGTGCTTCATGTTTGTATTCATTGGTGGTTTAGGGTTTTGCTATGGTTTTTGCACATGAGAATGCCAAAACAACTTCAACTTTTATGTTTGAACTTCAAACTTTTTGGTAGGACTTTGGATAGTAGGACCTAAGGATTTACAGGTCAGAGGCTTTTTACATGTGGACTTCGGGTGCCACCTGTGCTTTATGATGGGTAAGGTTCATGGGTGGAGGACATACCCAAATTGTAGGGCTACACTTGGCTACTGCCTCATCTAGGGCCCTGATTTTGGGAATGCCACCACCATGGATCCTTAACCTACACTGATTGCAGGCAAATGTGATAATACCCATTCTGCTTGCCCAATTAGACATGTGTTTCTACATTTGACATTCTTGTTGGATCCATTTTGAATGGAAATTTGCTTTGGGAAACTTTTTTATTGTGTGCGAAAATTCCTTTGTTGTCTGCACACATAAGCAAAAAAAATGTCAGAATTTTTTCTTGATGTCATGGTTAAGATCAAAACATTTATTTTGGAAACTTCATTTGGTGGGCTTACACAATTAGGGTATGGCATAGTGTCAAGTAGGAAAACATAATTTAGTCCATGAGCACCAATTCTTTTTTGGGACTAAAAAGTTGTGAAAGTTTTGAACTTTTTTTTGTCTTTCTAGTGTAAGTCTGACTAATTTTAATATCAATAAATTGAAAAAAAACTCTGCCGAGCATATGATACTAGAAACATATCAAGAAAAGTTTTTTTTAAAAAATAGTTTTAAGGTATAGGATCATTAAGAGAAATGGTGCAAATATATGTCGGTATGCCTACTTGTGGGTAAGTATGTCCTCTTAAATTATGTGCCCCATTCACCTTTCCCTTACCAACTTTACCTTAGCATACATAATGGTTTTGAGAAATTAATGAACAAATGGGATACATATTTGTACTCATATTTACATACAAATATATCCTTGTAATTGACTTATCCATCTACCCTTGATTGATCTAGTGTACAAGCGTTACGTTGAAAGTGTTTTGAACTAGGCATCAAAGACATATGAGCCATTGCCCGTTTAGGGATTGAATAATTTGAAATGTAGGTGTTTAAGGGTTATCAAATTTTGATTGTGTTTTGAAATGGATGTAAATTAAACAATAAAATAAATTGAGGAAAGGAATTTGGTAATTTGAATGCAAGGTATATAGGCTTACAATTTGTCCAATAAGCTTTTATTGATCTAGAATGACAATATTGTGTTGGTCCAATAACCCATATTTGATCTATTTATATGTTATTAATGATTGTACACTTAAAGAAATGAATCTTGAAAGTGTATATATTCATATTTTTTTAAATGTTGTTGATTAAATGTAATTGTTAACCATCTTTAGGTTAAAATTTTCAATTATTATCATTGGACAGTTTGTTGACAATTATTTTCATATAGTCTTTGAAATAGAAGTTTTTTTTTTTTTACATTTGTGGTGGTTTATAAATTACAATTATATACAAAGCTTCTCTTGTGTTTTTGTTGAAAAATGTAGTAATAAATTTTGCACTTGAAATTGTTATTATTATTTTTTTTGATAGAAGCATTATTACACCATAAATGTAGGTGTTTAAGGTTATGGAATTTTGATTATGTTTTGAAATGGATGTAAACTAAACAATAAAATAAATTGAGGAAAGGAATTTGGTAATTTGAATGCAAGGTATCTAGGCTTATAATTTGTCCAATATGCTTTTATTGATCTAGAATGACATTATTGTGTTAGTGCAATAATCCATATATGATTTATTTATATGTTATTAATGATTGTACTTTTAAAGAAATGAATCTTGAAATTGTATATATCCTTCTTTTTTTTAATGTTGTTGATTAAAATGTAATTCCTAACATGTTCATGTTGAAATTTTCAATTATTATCATTGGCATGTTTGTTGATAATTCTTTTGATATAGTCTTTGAAATACAAATGATTTTTTTTTTTTACATTTGTGGTGGTTTATAAATTACAATTATATACAAAGCTTCTTTCATGTTTTTGTTGAAAACTGTAGTAATAAATTTTGTACTTGAAATTGTTATAAAAATTGTTTTTGATATAAGCATTGTTACACCATAAATTGACATTGTTCCATGTTTGTTATAATAAGATGTACAAAGGTATTCTATTACATATCAAAAGTATCTCATAAGTTTTTATTATTATGTCTTTCATCGCCTAATGTTTTACTTGATTAACTTTTTTGTTTAAAAGAATGACAAAATGCAAAATGTATAATTGTACCATTGATGTTGAATACAAATTTTTCTATCTATGTTAATTTCATCATTTTTTATTTTCAAGATTAGCTTTCAATTATTTTTTATATAAAAGCCTTAATATATTTTGTATGATGCACATTTATGTTAAAAATCTCTTATTTAAAAATGTGTAAAGGTTGAGTTGCAACAAAGATTATTATACATGATAGCATGTATAATAATCTTTGGTTCATCATTCAATTTTTTCATTTTTAATCAAATTTCTTTACATGTTGATTTATTTATTTGACAAATCTAATGAATTGATATTTTTTAATAACATCACTAACATGTTGAATATGAAAATGATTTAATGTTTTATAGAAATTGGCTACTTATTTTCAATTGTGGTGATTTACAAAAAAAACTAAAAGTCCAACTTGGTTAATCACTACAAAAAAAATTGAAAAACAAAAAATTATTTTAAATATTTTCTTATATGACCTAATTTTTTGGAACCGAAATTAAATTTTAATATTTTTTTAGATTTACAATAGTTGATACAACATTTACAACAATAGAATATTATTTAATAATTTAATTTTTGAATTTAATGTATGTAGGAAATAATATTTGTTCAAACATTTATTAATTTGATGATAATGGGAAAAATTACATTTTAAAGAACCCATTAATGTGAAAATGTGAGTTATGAAAATCTTAATTCAAATTTTTATTATGTTGAACATGTTTATTGGGACATGAATTACCAAATCATAACAGTATTTCAATTATTTTAAGAATTTAAACTTCGTGATAATTTAAGATGATTTTACTTGAACATGAAGGTTGAATGTTATTTGATGTAACATTTATCATAAACAAAAATGCTTAGGGTAAATTGACCCTCAAATTATGAAGTTACCCCAATTCATCATAATAAAATTGTTGGATTTTTCATGTAATAATTTTTGTTGCACAAGAACACCATTGAGATGTGTGTGGGTTCATTATTTAATATTTTATTAAATGTGTGAGTCCATTAATATGTATAGGGTTATGAATTTAGTGAAAATTATGATATCCACCAACATTATTATTATTATTTTATTTATTTATTGTTTAAAATGGAGAGTGTTAAACCATTGATATGTTCTTTATCATTAATATCATTATTAATTAACTTCTGGTCCATTTTTAATTAATTTTAAGTTTTATTCTAATTAATTCATAGTTATGTGTAATTCATTTTTAGTTCACTCTGAATTGATTCATAGTTAACTTTTATTTCATTTTTTGTTAAATTTTAATTAACTCATAATTCACTTTTAATTAAGAAACTTTCAAAAAGCCTCCTTGGTTGATAGGCACATTAAAAAAAATTTATGGGAATTTTTTTCAACTACATCTTTAAAGGGATATGAATAAAAGTAGGACCCCCCATTATAATTAATATGTTCAACAATAATTTATAGTATAATCTTGTTTTATAGCCTTGTTTTATTATTTTTGTGTTCAAAATTAGTATTTCATTGTAATAAAGATTTGTGTGTGTTTTGATTTTGCACTCTTCACTTTTTTTTAATTTTAGCGTTTGTGATCTTATTTTAATCCTTTTTTTTTATTTAGACAAAAAATTATCCTTTCATCATATGTTTTAATAAGTTCATGTTAAAACTCAACAAAAAAGTAAAGGGGCAAGATGACCACAAACTTTGTTTTATCTTTAAGTTTCTTATAATAGGAGGGTGTGAACATAATAACATGAACCACACCGGCCCTTTTAGGTTTATTTTTTGGACTATTTTGTTTTCAAAATATTCCACAAAAAGTTTTTTAAAAAATCATGATAATTTTTTAAATATATTTTGATGAATCTTGCATTGAAAATTTGTCAAAATAAGTCATTTTTTAAAAATTAAAATTATTAAACATGTATTTTTATTATTTAAAAACATTACAATGTTTTATTATTATTTTTTCCATTTATTCACAAGTTCCCATGATATATTATGAATGTCATCATATAAATAAATCTTATAATTTTAACATGAAATTAAATTACATTTTCAATACCATGAAACATCAAACATTAGTTATATATGTTGTGTTACATGTTATCATGAGTACACCCAAGAGGTGAGGTGTTTTTTTGTAGTGGAAAAAAATATGCAAAGGGCATCATGCTTACTGTTTTTTTCATTTGTAATAAAAAGAAAACGAGGTTTTTTTGGTTTATAACATGTATAATGAAATGTGGGTGCGATGCTCCGCCCCCCATCATATTTGTAGTAACAAGATATTGGGGCATGACGAACCTCATTATGATTTCTTTTTCGTTCACAATAGGAAAAATGAAGTGTAATGATTTTTTCATCTTTCCTTTTTTCATACATATTTTTAAAATTATTTTATTATAATCACAATGATGTTAATGATTTTTAATGATTTTTTTCAGTTTTATGATAATTATTTATTCTTTCAAATATTTTAATATTTTATTTTTTCAGAAATTTTTTAATTTATATATTTATTTTATTTTATTTTATTTTTTAAATGCAACCTTAAATCTGAAACCCATTGTCAAATTTCTAGAATGTCATTATGTATTTTAATGCTACAAATAATTTAATGTTTTCAAAATTTGTTATTGCAAATTGAATGGGTGACATTATGAAGTAAATTTTCATTGTTGATGGTGAAAAAATTGTGGAAGGGGGAGGCAAACTCTTAGCATAGGTTTTATTATTTGAACTAATAAAATTTGTGACCATGGAAAAATCTACAAATGTTCAACATGAAACCATACCAACCCCATCACTAATTTCATACGAAACAATAGTATTTTAATAATATCCTTTACAATACTTATGTTTTTTTATATTACCAACATAGCAATACAAACAATTTTCATATATTTATAAAATTTAATACCATATCTTTTGTGCAATACTTATGTTTCATGCTTAAAACCTTAAGCCTAATATCATTAATAAAAAATCAACCAAAATGTAACTATTCCATTTACAACTACATGTAACTTGTAATTGTTTACGACTAAATTTGGGAATATTTGCAACTACAAGACCAAATTTAACCTACAAGATTAAATTTAACCCATTTTCAGAACTATGATGCAACTATTAGAAATTTCATCCTATTGATTGGATTAATTTTACATTTATTTTCATTCATTAGCAAGTTTCATTCTTTGGGATGAAGTGGGAGATTTCGGATGAAGAGGGAGGTTCCGGATGAAGAACCCGTAATTGATTGTTTCACACAACGATATCGTGCAAAGATGGGTTTTTCTATTCCAGTGAAGAAGAATATGTTTAATTATGGGGTGCAATTTTTCATAGGTGGATTATAGTTTTACAAGTTTAGTGAAGTGCAACGCAACGCCCACAAGTTCAAGGACGGTAATGTGCACAAGATGTGCAATGTGGAAGGTTATGGTCTTTGGACTTTAGACCAATTATAGACCCACATATAGTTAAGGTCAAGGTTTATCAAGTATTATGTCATGAGATTCTTTCTGTGATACAAAAGCATATGTTAGATGACATGTCGGCTACTATGTGCACGATGTGTACTAGATTGAGCAAGTTGCAAGATTTGATGGAGTGTTAGGAAGATTCACAGATGATATGTTGAGTAGTCGCATTTCAGGCATCAGGGTTGATGTTACTATCCATACAAAGATGGTGATTGATGGACGTCGACTTTGTAGTGAGTTGGATTTACTCCGGATTGTAAGCTTAGAGAGCGCGTTGAGTGGGCCTTTTAGTATTATATTAGTAAAATATTCCTCCATCAGATGGGGGAATTGCTCAACAAAGTGTTGTTGCATCAAATGCCGCAAGTGCTCAAAAAAATGTTGTTGCATCAGATGCGGGAATTATGCAACAAAATGTTACTATATAAGATGCGGGAATTCTACAACAAAATGTTGTTACATCAGATGTAGTAACTGCTCAGCATAATGTTGCTACATCAAATGAAATAACTGATGAGTGAAGTGTTGCTGCATCAGATGAAGCAACTGGTGACCGAAGTGTTGTTGCATCAGATCAGGAAATTGGTGAGCAAAATTGTGCTCTATCACAATTGAAACACAAGGATAACATTGGTATAGATTGTTTTAGAATTTGTGGATACTAGAAGATAGGACATTAGATTAATTACAGATTAATAAAATTGTACAAGTTTCTTGAAATTTAATTATATCCGCACCTTCCATCATTTGTTGGAAGGTGCGGGAATTTTTTTGTCAAATTTTTTTTTACTACAATACCTTAGAACAATTCATGTTTATAGGAGTAGTATGTGATTTGATGTTTTACAATACCTGCGTTCTGTTTTTTGAACTTTCATTTTTTGGGTTTAGGTCTGGAACTGGAAACTGAGCAAGCTTCTCAACCACTTGCACTTTTTTGTTCACCTAAATTGGTTCGGAAGGATAAGGAATGGACAAATGGAATTGCAAAGTTGGCAATTACACTGTCGCAAATTGTGCGAAATGACTATTGACCAAGCATTTGAAGGAGGTGCATGGCTTGGTGGCAGAAAAGTCCAAACCTAGGAAACCTTCAACTGCTGTAGGAGCTCCTCGACATCAAGACCATGCCAAAATGAATGTTCGCATCTTGGGAAATGCCATGGTTGTGCAAAGGCGAAATGATCAAAAAGTTGAGTGCCTTGCACAGGTTTTTATATTAGTGTCGTTTCTACATCTCGGCATTTGCGGCAGAAGTTCATGAAAAAGATGAGCGTGCACCATCTGTTCGAGTCCGAAGTGTTTACACTTTTGCTCGCCAAGCTATTGGGTGGAGTGGCAAATTCATGGGGCGTCAACTACAACAAGCATGTGATTGGTTTAAAGTTGTAGCTAAAGTTTCAGCACGATAGTCGATGCATAGGGAATCATTGGAATTTGTATACGATGGTTAAGAGTTTGATTCACCTTAAGATCGATCACTGATTCATGATTTTTTAGAGCATGCATAGTGGTTTTTGTTTAGTAAAGGTAGAGATCGTATTATTCCAAGCTTGATGTTGATGAACGCCAATGGTGGTGGATATTTGCCCAAGAAAGGCATTTATGACGACCGTGTAGATGCTACTTGTCATTACATTAACCTATATGGGGCTGATTGGAAAAACCATACACGTTTTGTTAAGAAATGACCATAAACCTCGCTTTCCATACATGTGCATTAGTTTTGTATTTTGGATTAGATTTATTTGATTTTTGGAGCATATCAACTCTAAAAATTTTGTAGTTAAATTTTAATTAATCATTTAATTTGAACTTGAATAATTATTGTTATAACATATATTTGTATATTATATAATTTATATTCTTATATTAGAAGAAATTAATTAATGAAATTAATGTGACATTACTTAAAATCATTGTAATTACTTTAGATAAAAATTAATTAATATGTGCATAATTTTTTTAATTGAAAATAATATTCACATTCTGTAATAACTTCAAACTTGATTTGAAAATTTGGAAATATTATAATGTAGTTTATATAATTATTTTATTATATTTATAGTGAATAATTACCAAGGGAAAAAATTACTTGAGCTATAATAATTTTTACAACAATAAATATAATTATACAATAAATAATGTAATTCGTTGAATAATATGTATTTAAAAATTCGTGTAAATTTTTAATTTTTAATAGTAATTGTTAATTCATTACTTATATTTTTAACATAAATATTTAAAATAATTAATTGTAAATTATAATCAATAAATTAGTTTTACATTAATCATATTATATATAAGTCGGTTAGATTCTAAAAATTAATAGAATATATTTAAATATTTTAATTATTCAATTATTTATAAATTATGTATTAATAACTTGTTAGTAACTAGATAGTTGGTTTGTTAAGTATTAAGAAGTTATTGCTTATTTAAGTAATTGATAATGAATATTGAATATTTGTAGTGTATAATTTATAATTTAAATATGTGTAAATTTAATCATTGTTAATTAAATGGTTATCTAATTTTTTAGTAGTTGAATTGTTTAGAAATATAAAAACAAAAAAAGTAAAGCATGAAAAAAGTTTTGCAATTACAATTTAATTTGTGAGGAAGTTGCAATTTCAAAACTTATCCCATATTATTTGTTTTTCAATCTTATTTTGAACGCTATATAAACAAGGGGGTGTTGTCATCCAATTTCACATTAAAAAATTTGTGCACATAAGATGAGTTAATAAAAAAGTTCAACCCAAAAGAAAAAAAAAAAACAAATTATGCACATTTCTAAAGTACTTACCTTCACAACCTACTTATCTACCTAATTAAGTATGTATTAAATTTGACCTACCCACCTAAGTCGACCTATGTACCTACGCACCAAAGTATCTATCTATATGAATAGATATTTAACCTAGGAAGGTAAAACCTACTTACCTATTTTTTTACTTAAGTAGGTAGGTTGATATGTAGCTTAGATTTGTAGGCACCTATTCATGTACCTACTTTAGTACCTACCAATTTAATATTAATATTTTAATTAAATAAAAAAATTTCAATGACATGTGGCATGTTTACATTGGGCCATGTGTCAAAATATAAAAGCATCCAAGTTTTTGAATCGAACATCCTAGATTATTACAAAATAATTATTATTATTATGTTTTAATAATAAAATATTAAGACATGTGGCAACACATCATTTACTCTCAATTGTGACCAAAATAGTTACATCTTAGTCGCATGTGATAATACATATACAATGGAATCTAAAGATGAAATGTATTTGTTGATTTTTTCTTTCATATAATACCTTTTGTCATTTGCAACTAATTTATCATATATGACTTGTCTTAGGCGACTAAAGGGATTTTAATTACAAAATGTCTTTTGCGACGAAAATTTAGTCGTAAAGACTAGTAAAAAATACAAGTTTTTTTAAAAGTGTATTTTGCCACACCCATGTTGAATAGGTATTGGAGAAATTTGGTTTAAAGTTTTTAACCATCGAAACATGGGTATTGTGTTTCAAGGTTTAAAGTATTACATGGAACAATGATTTACAATTTTTTAAATCTAATTTTGAACATGATGCAATCATAAAAAAATACATATACATTAAAAAATACATAATAAACTTATGCACGTTTAGTCGATGACTTAAGTAATGTACTAGCTAACACCCTTATGATTGAAGAGGATGCCAAAGAAAAGCATGTGGATAATGAAAGGATATAAACATAAAAATGTTTAAAGGATTTTTATGACAATGTTTTTAAATCAAAAAAAAGATGTTGGTGATGACAATTTTGAATATCTTATAAATGAACTTACTAAAGCAAAATTTCACGAAGGAAATGGTGTTGGTAGAATATCAATGTTTTTTTAGAAAAAAATTGAAAATAATCCATGGGTGGATTGATATTCATTTTATTACTCTACTTCATTTAATGTTTATTATATTTTAATACTTAAGAATTTGGATTTTCCAAAAAGAAAATTTTGACTTATTATTCTTGAATTTAATAGTCTTGTGTAATTCCGAACATGAAATTTTGAAATTTCAATATTTTATGGCACAAAAAATTCACTCCCAACTTTGTTATATATATTGATAAATGTTAATACAATGAACATGTTTTGAAAATCATATATTTGATTTTGTGTAAACTTTTAAAAGACAAATTATTGTTTGTAATTAGTCTATTACTTAAATCCTATCAAGAGGCAAAGAAACTCGTCTCTAAAGTTAGCTTAGAATTATAGTCGATTCATGCATGTGTGAATAATCATGTTATTTATCATGATGAGTATGAATTATTGAACATGTGTTTTTTGAAAAGAAAGGGAAAATAAAAGATAATGAAAGGTTCCCTATTTATTGTTTAGATCAATCATGGGGAATGATTTTTTCCAATTTGTTACTTAGACCAGCCATGGAAATCATTTTTTTTCTTTTATGTGTTTTCCAAATAAAAAATAAATTGAAAAGTTATTGAAGGTTCTCTACTTATTGTTTAAATCAATTGTGGGGAATGATTTTTCCTTATATGTCCTTTGGATTAGATGTGAAGATCTTGTGTTTTCTTTTATGTGCCTTCTAGAAAAAAAAAAGAAATAGAAAGTTGTCAAAAAAAAAATCATTTGTTCTTTCAATCAACCATGGCGATTGATTTTCCTTTCATGTTGCATGGATTAACTTGATGATATATTTCTAATTCTTGATGGTGACATTTGGTATCACTTTGCATAATTCAATTCTCACAAAAGAAGCCAACAAATATGAAGTTCATTTGGTATTTTTATATGAATATGGTAGTCCAATGAAAAGATGTAGAATTTTTCCATTTTCGAAGATGGTAATGCTTGGACATCGATTCTATTGTGTTAACTTTTTTACATCATGGTAATCGAATGATAAATACAAACTTTTCATATTTGCACCTTGTGAAAAATATTATGAAATGGTACAAACTTAAGTTGATTAATGTTGTTTTGTTTAAGCATTTCTTAAGTATCATCATACACAAAGGTGTAATGGAACAAAACAAATGATTAGTGGTGAAAGGATTGAAAATTATGTTGATAGCTTCGTAGAAAAATTCATTAACAATTATAATAACTACAATTTCCATTTTGGTTGATTGCCCTTGAAGTTTGATACTTAATTGAATTTCCTCAAAAAAGAATGAACCTTGGGGGCACCATTTTCGATGTAATGGGCATCATAAAAATTTATGAATTTCACACCCATTGCAATAATAATTTTTTATTATCAATTATTTTTTGGTTTAAACGATGTTAATTTCTTTCCTAATTGCCTATTTCTTTTGCCATGTGGTACAAAAAACCATTAATAAGCAACATTGAATACATCTTCTTATCTTATGCCTTCTATTAATTTGTCTATGTGCGCCTTTATGTTCTTGTGATGGTGGAGAAGGGAAGTTCTTCTATGAATATCAAAGATTTTAAATTCATCAAATTGATGGCACATGAAAGGACCGAGTAAAAACTAATTAGCCTAGTTATGATCTTTTTATGGTAATAAAACATGTATAGAAATGTGACACATGTAAATTCATTGTATGTTAATTTTGATTTTCTTCTTACATGGTACATCCCACTACATTGAATAATAACACATTGTGCAAATAAATAGTTCACTACTCCACATATCACCATGATTGACAATAATTACGATTATTGGGTTTGGAAGTTTATACCAAATTTATGTAAGAATTATTGGGGTGCAATAAAATTGAAAACAAATTATTTTAAGAAGATAGAAGGGGTCGATTTCCATAGCCTTGGATACATGTTCAAACCTATATATGAAAACAAGAGCTTGAATTTTTTTGTACAAATATGGAAAATTTAGACCCATTTTGCCGTGGAATGAATTTTGTATAAGTTGGGCATATATATTCTAAATTAGAAAAATCTTCCAAATATATATTTAAACCCTAACACCATTTGTATCTAGGTATTCATGGTGTCATTGGTGCAACTGTTTTAGTCACTAATATAACTATAGGTATATGCAATGATGTATTTGTTTATAATAGAAGTAAAAACCATCCATTTGTGTCGATGAAGTTGGTAGTAGTTGCAACATAGTTACATAGGTAACCAATTTTTATTGAAATTTTAGTTGTAGTTGCACAAAGAACCAATCCAAGTTGCATGCGACAAATAGTTGCATCTAGTTACAAACATAGAAGTTGCAAATAACAAGATTTCTTTTAATGTTCATATCTTTAAAATATTTTTAATCTACTCACATTTTAGGACATTCTAAGTGGTGGATTATCTTTTTCCCAAAATGTGGGATTATAATTTATAAATCACATGATTAAGTTCTAGCTCCCCTTCCCTTTCCATGTGAAATGTGAAAGGGAGGGTGGGATTTCTTTAGCCATTTTTTTTGTAATATTAAGAAAGGGTTATTGTTTGTTGGATTTTTGGCTAATGGTTTAAGGTTAAAGATTATGGGGTTTCAATTTTAAATATAAAGTTTTAAGGATTTTTTTGGGTTATTTTTTATTGGATTTAAGGTTTAGATTTAAGGTTTTGGGGTTAGGGTTTAAGGCCAATGATCAAATTCTCATCCTACTTTCCCTTTCCATGTGAAAAGGAAGGTGGGTGGGGTTTATTTTTGTAAATTTTTTTGTAATACCAAAAAAAGGTTAATGTTTTTGGGTTTAAGGTTAATGAATTCCTTAAAGGTTTTAGGTTAATGTCTTTTGGATTTATGGTTTCATAATAAAAAATCTTGTCCTTTCAAACCTTTTCCCCATGTAATTATATGTCTAATTTTACCATATTTTGATCAATTTAATGGTTTTCTCCATATCTTGTCAACTATCAACATCACTACATATGTGTATCCACTTGTGCATAATAAGTTGTTTTTATTACTAACATAATGTACTTTGCACCCATTGAAGTGAATATTTCATTTTTTTCAATTTCATCGTTATGAAACTTTGAATGTCACAATTTATGTCACAACACTAATTACACACATGATGTGAAGTTTTTTTCACTATGATGAAAACTTAAATGTCACAATTTTAGTTAACATCATGACACAAGCTTCACACATGGTCCATGATATTTTAATTTTTTTTACCATTTGACCCATTCTTTCAATTGCCATAAAAACAATGTTTTATTTGCCACATAGGAACCATGTAGACCATCTTGTGAAGAACATCATAGGTGTGAGTGCATTACTGTATAACAACAAGAGCTCTTGTTGCCATTGTGACAATCCTTTTTGTTTCCATTACATTATGTCCTTTCATAGTGCAAAATTTGACTTTCAACAGTATGTATTGCATTATTTGCATTTGATTTATAGGGAAGAAGATAAAATAAACATTTCCAAAGTGTACTTAATCAAACAAAAAAAAGACACACACAAATTTGTATACATACTCATCATGGTTGTAAGCAAAAAAATGGTAATATTGTTGGTCATGAATTAATTGTTGGCCTATATAATAGTTGTTGTGTAATTGTTGCCAACATTAAGATTGGCAACATTGTGTATTCCATAAAAAAAGTTGTTGTCCACAAGGTTGGTGCAACTATGAATGGTGCAACTAAAAGCACTAATGTTGCACGAAGCCATGCAAAGGACAAGATCCAAATGATTAATGATATTGTCACAAAATAAGCAAGAGAAAGTTTTGCACATTTTGATTGAACTTTATTACAACAACACTTTGATTTGTGACAAGATGTAGATAGATAATTTGCATAATCTTGTTTTGAACTATTTGCCTTAAGGTGTAGACTATGGTTGTTCAATATTGGACCCAAAAAATATTGTTACAATTTGTAAAGGAAATTTGGTTGAATCTATTTTTATGAATTGTGACTTGTGTTTGTATTCACAAAAGTTTTTAAAAAATTCTGGGATATATTTAAAGGTGAATTCACACTTGGTGTTAGGGATTTTTTAGTGTTAGTCAAGTCACCATATTAGTCATTTAGGACTTTACATTTATTTATCATAAACATTTATTTATTTTAAGCTTAACATTCACTTAAACATTAAGCTATTGCCCATTTAACACGAGATGCCACCTAGATTTTCATTTAACACTGAATTAACATCAAGTGTGAATGCACCATTAACATCCGGGTAGGTTATTAGATTTTTGAAATTTTGAAATACCAGTCAGTTAGGTCATTTACCCCCCCCCCCCCCCAAAACACCCCCCACCCGCCCAAGGAACCACAAACAGCCACACAACATCGATGCGAGCCAGGACGGCACACCCCCCCCCCCACCAGACAACACACCCGGCC
>Ga0116231_10001660_pt1 | contig 46016 bp, 33 predicted proteins | sample S1TSphgellanicum_2_FD_89695 | JGI IMG/M metagenome (GOLD analysis project Ga0116231, IMG submission 89695) | Host-associated microbial communities from peat moss isolated from Minnesota, USA - S1T2_Fd - Sphagnum magellanicum MG | ecosystem: Host-associated > Plants > Peat moss > Unclassified... | reverse complement strand
TAAGCGTTCATTAAAAGGGATGACAATTTGATATAAGGTTCTAGGATTTGGAATGTGTGAATCTAAATAACGAATCTATCAATGTTGAATTGTGAATGATGCTTGGAAGGCAAAATAATTAACATCATCTACGAACGCAACCTAATAACTAGACATACATTCGCATTCGTCCTTCATCGGTAGCATTTGTGCTTTTAAGCATAGTCACCTTGTAGAACCGGAGGTAGAGGGACAAAAGTTGCCTCACACCCACCGCACATGCCTTTCAAGAAGATGGACTAGGCCTAGTGTATCATCATGATTAAGCCACTTGGGATGAATCAAGCCCATAAGAAAGAGAAAGGGCTATGGGGTTCCAAACTGGCATTACTAGTCACACCAAGGTGACTCAATTGGAGCGTAACGCTCTACTTGGGAGAGGCATGGACCTAAACTCCTTTACATGGTTGTTGGTAGCCTGTGTACTCTTTCAAATGTACACAACACCAACACTGATTCAATTAACTTACACTTCTAGCGATGCGAGTACATGGCACCTTAACCAAATACACTTGCATATCTTCAACACTCTACACTTCATTTTTAGTGTTGGGGGGGGGAAGAGGTACCATGTAATTTGACTCAAGTTGTTTTTTATACACGTGGAAGTACATCAACTTCTGGAGAAATAATTACAACCTTTATAACTTTGCATAGTTGGATAGTGGAAAACCGAATACACCAGGTTCTTCAAACACACTTTCCAACTCCATTCCATGTGTTTCCAACTACCCTTTTGCTATGGGGAACCAACTCACTAAAAAAGAAAGAGACCAGGTCATAGATTTGTTAATTAAGTATGAGAATGTGTTCGTATTTTCAATGAAAGACTTAGGTAGGTGTAAGACCATGCAATTCTCTATAGACCTTACAGATGAAACACCCATCTATCGGAGGAGGCATAGGTTGAGCAAACATGAATGGGAACTGGTAGATGAAAGATGCAAGGAGCTCCATGAAGTTGGTCTCATTTAGCCATCAAGTTCTAATTTCATAGCCGTTATAGTAATGCCAACAAAGAAGGATTCAGCTCGATATGGACTAAAAAAGGATGTGCAAGGATTATAGGCCTTTGAACCTGGTTACACCTCAGGACAGGTACCCCATGCCCATCCCTGAAGAACTGTTTGATAGCATTGGAGATTCAAACATCTTCATAATTGTGGATATGAGGTAAGGCTTCAACTAAATTGTGCTCACTATGAAGGATCACAAGAAAACGACATTCCATGGAAGCAACAAGTTGTGAGAATAGCTTGTGATGCCTTTTGGATTGAAAAATGCACATGTCTTCTTTTAGCAAGTCATGGACCAGGTTCTCGAAGGGGCAGATTTCCTGAAGTGCTACATAGATGATGTCCTAATGCATAACAAGGGATTCTTGTAGCACTTGGCTCATCTTGAGAAGTTCTTCAAAAGGCTCCATGAAGTTAATATGAAGATCCATCCTAAAAAGTGTGAGTTTGCTATCACCTCAATAGTCTACCTTGGACACAAAATTTTGCCAAATGGTATTATGGTTCATTGGGTCAAAGTAGAAGCCATTTTGGAGATCCCAATCCTAATGATGTTCACACTTTGAAGAGCTTCATCGGATTTGTAATTATTACAGGATTTATGTCCAAGATTTCAATACTATTATTCATCTTCTCTATGCATTGTTAAAAAAATATGTTGTTTGGACATGGAATCAGAGGCTTAGGAAGCTTTTGACACACTCAAGGAAAAGTTTTTAAAGTTCCCCCTTACGAGAAGACCTGATTTTAGCAAGGTTTTCATTCTACACACTAACTGGGGTGCTTTTGGTATTAGTGATATTCTTGGCCAACATGATGAGAAAGGCAAGGAATATGTTATCACCTATGCATCTCGAAGTAAGAACAAGGTTGAGAGCAACTACTCTTCATATGAGGGGGAGTGTCTTATTGTTGTATGGGCCGTCATACATCTCAAGCCCTATTTTTCTGGCATCGAGTTCACTTTGTATACCGACCATCAACCTATCAAGTGGTTGATGACCATCAACAAACTTATTAGTAAGTTAGCTCGTTGGGCATTTATACTTCAAGAGTATGAATTCAAGGTTATTCACCAACCTGGTATTACACATCAGAACGCAGATTACATGTCACGAACACCCCTCACTTCCTCTGATGATTTCTCAAAAATCAAGTAAGACTTCGACTAGATTCTAATAGTACATGTATCTTATGCATCTAGTTATCTTGCACTATTGTAATGTAACCTAGTTGAACATCCCGTTGTGGATATATGGGAGGACTTGGACACTTTGAGGTTTCTTCAACATGGGGAATACCCTTCCCAAGTGTTGTAACCCTAGCCTTGGGCTCATGACCAAAATAAGGGCTTACAAGGTTGCGGGCCAAGAGGGAAGCCCGATAGTGAAGGAAAGTGTGAGGGAATGAACCCTCACACTCTCAAAGGAGCTTCCACTTTGGGAGGTGGAGTCTTGATGATTCTCGAATGTTCAGAGAGTGATTTCAAGCATCAAAACCAAATGGTTCGAGAAGTTATTTATACCATTGAAAAGCTATTGAAACGTAGATGTCTTAAATGGGCTCGCATGACCCATTTGGACATTTGAAACACAAGTTATGGCCAAAAGAAAGGCTAGGAGTCAAATTGGCAATTTGACTTTTGACCACTAAAAGTCAAGAATCGACCCGATTTCCTTACGTGCAGGTGGCGTGCAACATACCGTTGGAAATCTCTTGATGAGGGTTATAATTTTGTTTTAGACCTCATCTTAATTCGAGGTTTGCACACAAAGTTATGGGGCCCCAAAGTCGCGCAAGTCCCAACTTTGGCAATTTTGGGACTCCCACTTGGGAGTCCTGGGACAAAAAGCCATTTGGATGTGAGCCTCGTGGAGAGGCACAAAGTATACTATAAGGAGGAAGGTGGTGGCTTCCCCCAAGTCCGGGCCGTGGTGAGTCTTATGAGTCTGAGTTGCCCATGGCTTGTCTTAGCACCAAAAGTGCTCCAACTATGCACTAACCACCTTGTGTTGGTTTTGTGCAAGTCCATGTGAGTAGTTGATGCTTGTCACTTTTCCTAATCCCATCCCGGAGTTCCAGCATGCCCCTCTACCCCCTCAAAGTGTTGCGAGCCAGGGAGCGTGCCCTGACTCTTTGTTCTTCTGTTGTTTTTAGTTTGGATTTACATTTGAGTCCATTAAGGAGCTTGGGAATGCCTCACCAAGTTACATCAAGTCATCAGGATCGCATACAACAACAGTCCAAACGCTACTCATGGAGGGACAATCACCTCATTCGATGTTAACCGCAAGGCGATAGAGTGGTTCCTCCACCACATGAATAATCTGGTTTTATTTAGAAGGTACATTCGAAGCTTGGACATTTTGGAGTTAAGTGTACTTATAGCCTTGTCGCTCTTCATTACCATTGGAAAAGTACGTATGCTCAAGTCCGAGATGTCATTGCTAGGTGTGAACAATGTGATAGAGTGAGAATTTCCTTTTCCTCTTGATAATTCATGCTTTCTCCACTTCCTATTCAAGGAATGTTTTATCGCTGGTCATGTGATTTAGCTGGAGAGATACCATAGACCTCCAAAGGTAATGTTTACATCATGATTATGATTAAACACTTTTCAAAGTGGGTCGAACTTGTTGCGCTATCAAACAAGTCATCACACAACACCAGCCAGGCTTTCTTATAACAGGTCTTGAGTAAATTTGGGGCTTGTGTTAAGTGCCTTATTGATCAAGGATCATAATTCTAAGGAAAATTCCAAGACCTACTTGACCATGCTCTCGTTGACCATCGCCAGATTTCAAGGGATCATCCTTAAGCTGATGGCCTTGTAGAGAGGATGGTTCAGACATGCAAAAAGGGATTTCGAAAGATTTGCCTCACTGGGAACAAAGAGGATCAGGACTTGGCCCTACTTTACATCGCCATGGGTTATAGGATGTCCAAACATGCCTTTTTGTCTCATTTCGCTCCTTACTTTCTACTTTTTGGGAAACATCCCATTCCACCCTCTTCCATTGTTGTTCAAATGGACCGGGTTATGGACTTGGACTCCCCAGCCACTTGGGCTAAGGTCATCACAGAAAGGGCTATTCTATTTAGGAGGGTTATGCCCATGGCCATGTAGAACTTGTCCATTGCACAACATCGAGACACCTTATGATATGCACACACAAGAGGTGGCAGTTACACACCTAAGGTGAGATAATTTGATGTTAGTGACTTTGTGTATCTCTAGCGGCAACCTAATGATATTTTGGACACTTCGTCCGGTCACACTATCTTGAGGATTAAGGCGATCAGGCCTTCAAGTGTCTTGGAGTTGCAAGGAGTTAACAGATGCACAATTTGAGATCACTCTAAAAACTATGCACCATGCCACCTGTTGAACTTGGATCCTACCATCATCATGTCGACTTAGATTCCTCCATTTGACTATCCATGTCAAGTATGTCAAAGGATAGACGATGTTGATCAAATGCTACTTTGCGATAATTACAATGGTGGATACCATCTCTTCTACCTTAAACCGGAGCTCACTCAAGTTCCCATTGACATTTGGTATTGTTCATCATGTTCTCTTGCAACACCTTGATTTTTACTCAGACCATGCCACGCTTTTCTCGGCTCAGGTCTGGGGGGGGATACATGAGAATTTCATCTTAACTTCGTTTTGTGCATTGTATATATATGTGTGTGCATTTTTTTTTTGGTTGATTAGTTTTTGCCTTTGATTGGTTTTAGTCTTTTTGTTTAGTAGAGTTTGCTATGGATTTACACCCTTATGACACCTGACGCGCTCCCAAGTTCCTAGTGAGACCCAAAGTGGGCTTAATTTACTCAAATAACAAAATTGTGAGGAATTCCGGGCACGTTCCCAGCTCTCAGCACTAGAAAGGGTAGAGGGGGTGTGTTGAAGCTTCGGAATGGGACTAGGAAGAGTGACAAGCTTCATTTATTTATTCGAACTTGCATCAAACCGACCATCAAGTTGGTTAATTCACTTTTTGGAGCACCCTTGGTGTTAGGGTAAGCCACGGGCAACTCTGAACTCACTTGACTCACCACGGCCCGGACTCGAGGGAAGCCACCACCTTCCCCCATATAGTATATTATGTGCTTCTCCGTGGCACCCACATCCGAATGGTTTTTTGTCCCAGGACTCCCAAGGAGGAGTCCCGAAACTATCCCAATTTGGACCCCCGAGATTTTGTGAGGTCATAACTCTTTGCTCCAACCTCAGATCAGGATGAGGTTTAAAGAAAACTTGTAGTTCTCTTCGAGAGCTTTCCAACGGTGTGTCACATTTTGCCTGCACACACTAGGGTCGGGTTGATTCCCGATTTTTAGTGGTTGGGAGTCAAATTGCCAATTTGACTTTTGACCCTTTTTTTTGCTATAACTTGTGCTATAGATGTCCAAATGGCCCATGCGAGCCCATTTTGGACATTTACACTTTAATAGATTTCCAATGATATAAATGACACCTCAAGGCGAGGTGTTTTGACTTCAGTAATCGAACTCTGAAGTTTTGGGAGTCCCGGAAGACTCCCAAGTCCCAACTTTGGGAGTGTGAATTTCATCTTCACACTCTCTCTCAAAGTAGGGTTGCAAAAACACTATACGTCACGACACTACACATCATGACAACTGTCATGCATGTATGCATGGCCTCATACATGATGACTAGTTATGGGCATGCCAATCATGCCTTTTAGGGTTAATGTACATTCTTAAGTGATTGTACGCTATTAGGTGTTTTAGGGTTATGGCTTGTATAGGTTTGTTGGCGGCTATATAAAAGGCCAAGCTTTTCCTTTCTCTTGTTAATTTTTCTAGGATTCCTTTGTCAAATAGAGTTTCCTCCATATTCAGATTGGATTTTTAGACGCTCACGGTGGCTATTACATGGCCATTGTTTACACTTTCCTTCTTTGCAATTCAATATACATGAGAATTTCATCTCAACCTCCTTTTATGCATTATATATATATGTGCATGCATCTCTTTTTGGTTGATTAGTTTTTATCATTGACAGGTTTTAGTCTTTTTGTTCAATAAAATTTATTATGGATTTACACCCTTACGACACTATATGTCACAACACTACATGTCACAACAGATTGAAAAAATTAACTATTTAGTCAAGACAAACATTATGTGGGATGTGTTGTATGTGGCATTCATATAAAGTTGTTTGATTTGACTAATGTGATTAAAAACAATCATTTACATATGAATAATTGTGATTATAATGTTACTTTTGATGATGTAAATAATAAAATATTAATATTTAATTAAATTTTGAAATGAATTATCAAAACCAATGATAATATATTATGGATATCATGTTTCATTTGTTGTTTTTAAATATTTGCATAAAAATAAAGGATAGTTTAATTTAAATATAACAAAATGACATGTGAAAATATGAAAATCAACTATTATTCATTTCAAGTTATTAGAATTCAAAAAAACTAATGTACATGCAAAACTTGAATTAGTTTCATTTATTAAAATTTTAAAATTTTAAAATAATAAATGTGAATTTTGATTATATAATTTCAGAAGTGAAATTCAGTCCATTATGAAGTTTTAATATAAGTTCTAATAAGGTTATTATAATATAAAATCTTCCCAAATCAAAATATATAAACAAATACAATTGCTTAACATTTGGAATTTGAAAAAATATAAAAATAAACTAAATGAAAATTTAAATAAATTAATCGTAATTAAATATAATTAAAATTCATATAATGCATTTTACATTTTGAAATTTAAAAAATTATACATTTGAATGTAATGTAGTTATTTGAAGAATGATATTAAAGATGTACATGTGTAGTCAATCTCATTATGCATTTAAAAATTATATAATGAAATTATAATTTGTGAAATTGAAAAAATGTGGGTTTATATATTTTGTGATAATAATTTATATCACCATGTGAGGTAATGGTCGAATGGTAAGGCCCTGGGTTGTGAATGAAAATGTGAAGGTTCAAATCCTCACTTTGAACATGTTGTGATCATGACATCATCATGACGACATGTCATGGACTTGAATCATCACCAATCAACTTGAGCAAATATATATATATATATATAGCATCAGAATCATGGGTTCAATGCAACATTGTTTTGGACCAAATTTTTGTTTAATAAAAAAGAATGAAAATTTGAAATATAAATTTTTTGATGTAATTTGAAATATAAAAAAATTATGAAAGTTTTAATTAGAAAAAATAAATTAATATTGAACTAATCATTTTAAATAGCCATGTCAACAAATAGTTTCAATCATCTTCATCATTTTGATCAAGATAGACTCAATTAAATTTGTGTCACAATTGATTAATATGCTTTGAATGATGACATTTTTGTCAACTATTCATTGTGATTGAAATTTTAATCCAAAACACTAACATAAAATTATGTTATGTAATAGTGATATCATTGGATTCAAACATGAACTTTGACCCTTCAAACTTCACTAAAAAAAAATGTCATCTTTGAAAGTCCCAACTCCTAAACCAAGAATGCAACTTGAGATCTTAAATGTTTTTGCTTTGAATCACATTTGAACCACTTTTTGTGACATGTGTTTCACTTCCTTTGGTTCACACTATCCCAAGTGGGCTTACTTTTGAGATACCTTGGACCTTGTTTTGCATCAACTTCAATTCTGAGACCCAAATCTAAGGTTGTGACATTTCAAATTTCTTTTTAAACAAAATTGTTGTGGTTTATTTTCGTAGGCATTTGAGGGAATCACTAAATCAAAGCCTTAAATTAGAAATATTTCCTCTAGATTTTCCTTGAGCTTTCTCAAGAGTCTCTAAACTTTTGACCAAAACTATCATTATTTTGGCCCGACTCATAAACCTTTAAACCCAATGCAACCTCTTTCACATTTACACACTCCATTACCTCTTAATTAGGTAGCAAATTCCCAAACTCTAGTTTTGATATATGAGTTTTCTCTTGTGTTTTTCTTCTTTGAAAGCACAAAAGAAGCAATTCAAGTTCCATCATTCAAGTCCATGGGCATTGTGCTTGAACATGCAAAGCCTTATGAAGAGGATGAATTTCTTTAAAGGATGTAACAAGAAAAGGGTTTTTTCACACCTTCACAAGTAGATTTATATTCCACAATGCCGATGAATGTTCTATCATGACCAACAATTCAAGGAAACTATCATATGATGTGGATTTTAGATAATTGAGGTGAAAATGCCCATTGTGAATTTGAGGTAATATGTGGAGGATTATTTTCCTTGCTACATTATAGATATTTGATCCTTTTGGGGAGTAAAAACAATTTCAATGAACTAACATTCATCACACCATATGGCTAAATGCATCAACTAATAAATTCATGAGAAAACCATTTCAAATATGTTTTCAAATTCAAGTTTATTTTGTGGGTGAAATCTAGCCATTTGTAGTGTTCACCTTCCATTATATATTTGTTGTAGTTACGATTAGTAGGTGACAAAATCTATTGTAATGGAGAATTTTTCAATGGGCACCTACAAATTGGTGTCAACTTTTGTTCAAATGGGATTCTTGAAATAAAGAAATGTGAAATTACTCAAGTAAATGTTTGCTCCAATGTAATTGCAAGCTTTGTATGTTTATGGAGTATTCAATGTAACTAATGCTATTGGAAATTATGCCATAATTTATGTCAGATCATAAAGTTTTGCATAACCAAGTCGTTAAGAGGATCTTAAATATTTATAAAGAACTTAAGGTCTAAAACTGGTAACATCAATTGTTTTTGAAATGAAAACAAAACAGAAAGGTTGAAAGACCACATGCTTAGTGTGTAGTGTGATATACACTAGAATGTGATCCTTTAGTAGTCACAAGTTTCAGTTGCAAGTTATGCATTTACATTAATAAGGGGGACCTATCTCATAGATAAAATGATAACCAACACTATTTCTTTCAAACACTTAATTGGAATACATGCTCATAACCTTCGCCACCAAATTACTTTTCAATAACAAAAGTACTATAGAACCTTGCAATACCTCAAACTTTCATGCAAGAATCAAGCACATAGAACTTCATCATCACTTTATAAAGGAAAGGCTTGAGATTTTATTCACCTTTTTCTTTTGTAGCTCCAAAGAAATTACAAGACGGTATGTTGATTACAAGACAGTAGATTATCCTTTTGCATTTCAACATTCATGTGCACCTTGTTGGAAGTGGCTTCCAGGGTGAACCAGCACCCACATTGGTACCTTCACCTTTTTGAGTGAGGCCTCATAGTGGCCATATCAAGTCCAAAAAATGTTAGATTTGAACTCAGAGGCCTTGATTTTGTCTAAGCCTTGGATGTTTGTAATGTTTAGGAATGAATTAAATGGTTTGTGGGATTTTTACCATGGTACCAACATGGGTGCTGGTTCACCTAAGGCCATTGTCATGAGTTGATGTGTGCAAAAATGGACCCCGGTTAACACACAAGTGGCCAACTGCAGCTTGTTGCAGTTGTTTCAGGCAAACCTGCAACTATCATTTATTAGCCCTTGGATACTGGCCATCCTGTGTAATGGAAAGGACAACTGCCATTTAGTAGCTCCTTGTTGCTAGCATCTATATCCCATGGACACTCACAGTGTTGGACTCTTGAGACCCATTTCAAGAGGATGGTCCTTCACGACAGTGGGCTGAATTCCCACTCAACTTCGTGTGTTGAAGAAATCAAAGTCCCTCTCCCAAGAGTGAATCCTATCCCTGACTAGAGAAGAAGAAGAAGGATTTAGAATGCCAACTAAGTAACTATTGTTGATTGCCAATCTATTCCTTATGGCTGCAATTATGCCCTTTATTAGTCCAATACATTTCTACCTGGCTTAGAGGAATTGGAGACTACAACCATTCCCATGGTGATGATTGTCCTAGCCACTAGTGGGGTATGGGGTTTCCCTATATTATAAAGTTGCACAGTTATCTATTCTTCATCAAGTTCCATGAATTCTCGAGTTATATAATTAAGATGGCAACCCACCGGCCCCCCTGTGTGTGAATGTGATTAATATTTTGGGAAGTTGGAACTTTGGGCACAATAGCCTATAGAATTTTTTAAATCCCTTATGATTGGGCGCTGATCAAAGCTCCTTTTAAAAAACATTTCACCAACATTCTGTGTGCCAAAGTTCAATAAGGTTTGATGCTTGCAACCCAAGGAGCTGCTATTAAGTTACTGTTACCAGAAAAGCTCTTAAATTCGAAGCAAGAAGGCCATAGAACCCAGTACCAAATTCAGCAACCCAACGAAAAAAAAAAGGGAAAAAAAGAAAACCAAACCTGTGAGGGAGGCTAGAAATAGAGCATTCTTTCCGGGACGCTGTTCACTACATAAACAGGTTCACTTCTTATGTTATATTTGAACTTTGAAGTGAACCTATTTTATGAAAGTATGTCATAACTAAATATTATGCCTCAAGGAAACTTAGTTCCAGAGAGATGGGTTGAGTGGTACTGCAGAGTTCCAAACAGAAGTTGGTGGCAATAAATTTTGTTTTTTCAATTGTCTCTTCTTGGTACCACTTTGTTTTTGTCCTGAACCAGGTCTAATGTGGAACTAGACCTCTGTTCATATGGGTATCTGTAGGCATACATGTCAAACCAGCTCCAGAAGAACTGCATTTGATCTACCCATGGCATCCATATCCCATATGCTTCTTGTCATTTTGGATATAATGGTGCATAACTTGGCCCACCTCCTGCCTTACTCAGCCTGAAAGAACTGTATGGTTATGGGGCCCTTTGGAAGTTCAATTTAACCTTTTCTTCAATGGGCCATGTCTGCCTCTCCCTTTGAAAAATTCATGACTTATCATTTCAAAATTTGAGGACTTTTTTGGAACTCAATGTACATAACATGTCATAATTATCTCAATTTTTAACCTTAACAAATTTCAGTTAGTTATTCCTACAATTGATTAATTGCTTCCACCCTAACTTGCCGAACATTAAATCCTTAAAAAAAGATGCTTGGAATGCAGGCATTTCATGGTGTTGTAGCACGAATGAATGCAAAACCCCAACTTTCCCGTTTTGAGGCCATTCAATTGGATGAACCCCAATTTTAGAAACCCTTCCAAATTTTTAGAACCCTAAGCAATTGCAAAATTAACTGGGGAACAAGAACCTAGCGGAAAAAAAGTGTCATATCAATGCACTATCTATCCATTCATCTATGGTGGTGTGTTCGTGCGTAGATATAAATTAATAGCCCTAACAAACTTCTTGAGTGTAATCATCCAAATGGGTTTATTAAATTAAAATAATTAACACACTTTATTCATGCATATTCATCCTATGGGTTCACTAAAGAAATTAAGAACTTAATACCCCAAAAGAATACCAGCTCTATTTACCCGGAGGTTATCTCAGCCTTAGTTTCCCCATTACCATCCATGTCTAGTCCCAGTTGCAAGGCAGTGGCTGCCCGGATTGAGGCATTGATCGGCAGGGTGTGGAATCCCAGGAAATTTGTAGGTAGGTAGGAGGGAGGGAGCAAGGGGGAGCGGGGGCATTATGTGGGAGATGTCAGATGCGCATAGTCACATCTAGCAAGGAGGATCTGCAATCATGCATTACTCGCAACTGGTCATATTTTAGTGCTGAAGGCGCAGGCAGCATTTACTCGCGCTCTGGCAACACATTACATACCATTGCCGGAAAGTTAGTGAAGAGGCAGGCCTGTCCTGCTTTGTCCGCACAACTAAGTCAACCTGATAACTTCCACAAAAGTTTTTCTATGACACAATGATTTGTTGTTACTGGCCCAGGAAGGTTGTTCCTGCCATTTCTAGCTGCAGAACCTGCTGCCGCTCCAGGACAACAAACCTACCTATATCCATCCTTACATGAGCTCCTCCTAGCCCTCTTCTCTTAGGGTCAGTTTCCACCCCACTTCACCCACTATACAACTATTTTATATGGTAAATCTAACTGATTGAGTGGCATTTCCATGTCATTAGTGTCACCCTGCTAAATTATTATTTTCTGAAGATTCCTTGGCTTTCTAGTTCATCCTCCCACCTACCCACCAGACTTCACAAGCATCACATTTATAAAAAAAACTCGCATGTGCCAGTTAAACAAATGGCGATTACCAATATGTACACTGTTTATGCCATTGACGTTGCCACCAGGTGTTCCAAAAATTGTAAGGTCAAAAGATAACCTTAAAACGTCGATAGTGCTTTTTTTTTCTGGTGAAAAGAAATTAGAATGACATGGGAAGTTCCAAGGATTTTCTTTTTTTCAAAATTTTGGGGTATGTGGTTTGGTGATCATCCACAAGAGGGCTTAGCCGAATTTGGCTACAGGTTAAAGAGAGAGGTAGATATTTTTTGCATTCCCCCTATGTTGTGGTGACAAGATGATAGACCATAATGTTCCAAATATGACAACTTCACAACTTTTTGCCTCAAAATCTGGTGAATTTGAGCAAATATTTCTGAAAAACTAATCCTTAAGAGTTTGCAGTCCCTATTTCTTTTGTCACCAGGTGGAGAAAACTTGTAACAATAAAATGATGGGAACTCTTTGCAACAATATTTTCACTTATTCCATAGTTATCAGTGTTGGCTGTAGTGGGTTGGGCACATGGAAACTGACCCTTACTCCCCTTATATATCTACCTAGTGTTGCTAGTTCCTGATCCAAGAGCATCTTCAGCCAAGCTTAGTATGTGGCCATGCACAAATATTTCTCACATCCAAGTTTAGTTATTTACTTTTTTTCACCCACCCATTAAACTAAAACTGGGACTTCATACAGGTGGAAGACTCTAATAGCAACCCACCTGGACCAATCAAACTATGTAGCCAATCAACAGCAGTTTATAAGTTTAGGGTTGATACTGAGTCTGGTGCCATTTAGGCCTACCACCCTCAACATCCTGAGCAAAAATACTATGCCAAAACAATTTTGCTGAGTGAAACTGGCCTATCTTGACTTTTTTCCTCAGCCAATTTTCTTTTGCAGGGCTACATACTGAGCACTGGTGGAGGTGCTGTATACCAATCAAGGAGGTCTCATTAGCTCATGGCTTTTTTTATTAGATATTTTGAATTAGTAGCTGAATCATCATCTTACATGAATCGCCTTTTTCCTTTTGTGATTCTCTCGCGAAGTACATTCCAGCTCTGATCAAAAGCAGGGTAGCAGCACCAGGCAACTCCTTGTGATGATGTCTCCTCCTCGGCCCCCCAAGTTTATAAAAAGTACTCTTTGTGTCTGTCCAAGTGGGTGGATTATGGATTGATTCTGGATTCTGTCGTTGGGTTTTGCATGGGAATACGGTGGGTTTGTCAATTGCTGATCTGCAATTTTCTGGCAATCTGGTCTGCATGGGGTTGGATTTGTCAATGGCTTCAGCTGTGATTTTCTGCCAATCTTGTGTCTGCATGGTTATATGGTTTGTCAATGGCTGTATCATTTTCTGTCATTGAGTCTGCATGTTGGTTACTGTATATGCTTCGGCACGGGCTAGTTTCCTAATATGCAGTGGCATTGGTGTTTGGAAGGCATCAGCTGTGCATGAGAACAGGATGTGGCTAAATTGATCAGGTAGTCACATAAGTCGAATTAAACAAAATTAATCTCATGCACATCTTGCCAACCTTTTTTTTGCTTAACGCTAGTTTTTGTGTTTCATAGTCAAATATGAGTGTACACAAATATCCGCAGGCTGTAGTACTATTCAGCCCTAGCTATTACTCACCAAGGCACACCTTCATAACTCAGGTTGTACACTTTTAGTATCACGCAGATCTTCACTAGTTATTTCAGGATTCTAGAAGCAAATAAGAACCAAAATTCCATAAATAGGCCAGTTATCTGCTCATGAAAAAGTAAAGTAACAAGTCTAGAAGAAAGACCCCAAGTCTGGCATCCAAGTGGTGTGATGACTGGTTTCTTTGATGACTCTCTCTCATTCACCCATTGGGATCCTGACAAGAAAGTCACTCAAGTTATGTCTCTCTCTGTGAGCCTGTCATACGGATCTTCCTGTTGGGGATCCATTCCCTTTCCATGGCTCTATGCTGGTGGAAGGGAGTTGACAACTCTATAACCCAAATACCAGGCAAAGAGAGGCTGCCATATCTAGAGTGCCATCCTGAAGTGACAATATGTGTATCCGGGTACATAGATCCTTGCTTAATTGTATCCAGATCACCATTTACGGTTTTAAAAAAAAAAAGACTTACAAATTGTGGTCAATCTGAATGCTCACTAGTTTTTCTCATATTATGCCACTGTCTCCAAACAACTCTTGTTAACCTTTGATGATAAATTCTTCCTGATAAATTCTAGTAATTGAATTGTTTCAGAGTTTTCTAATCTCCTTTTTTAATTTGTTCTTTTCAATTCAGTCAATTTGTTGTTCAGTGTGGGTAAACAGTTCATTTTATAGGTGACAAGAGAATAAACATAGAAACTGAATAAAGAGGCACCCATTACAAATTGTACCTATTTCAGTTCCCACAAACTAAGGCCCCCTTCACACTATGATAATGGGCTATGTCCATGGAAATACCTAGCCCTCAAAACCTATCCAAAGGCTGTCCCATGAAATTCAGAAATCGTCTATGTGAGGGCTCTGGTTGTGAAATTAATTTAAAATGATAGTAAAAGACTTTGCAGAGATAACTTAACATGGTAGTATTTTGTGACTCATATTAATTAATTGTAAGAACCCCTAATTTTTTTCTTTTTTAATTAAAAAAAGAAGTGATGGGCATTTTTTTTTGGCCCATAAAAAATAAAATAATAATCAAGCATTGCACAATCCCAAATAGATATGTTGTAACTTGGATATATAGGTTTTCAAGATTGAACTGAAGGCTATGAGATAAAGTGAGGAGCTATTGGGAACATGTTGAAAATTCAGGGAGAACTTGATGGAAATGCAGCAGGAACTTTGCGGGAACACAATAGGAACAACAAAAATCTAGTACCCCCACCCTGCTTAAAAGAAAAAAACCTAGGCCCTTGGTGCCTGCCACCTCACCTTCTTGGTTACAATGTTCTTTGTCATTTTTGGCCTAGGCTAATGGTAGGGGTAGAACTGTGGGTGAATATTTTAACAAAGTGGAAAAGAAGTAACATTTTGAATCAATCATGTGTTTTTAAGGTCATGGTGGAATTGTTTTTGCAATAGGCCCACTTCAATATGTGAGTTGGGCTTGGCATCAAGTTTGTTAGACAGTGAAACATTATTCATAACTTGCCACTTAAGATTCCATGTCAAATTTTCATCCATCTCCATTTCCTTTGTCCCTTAGACATTCAAGCTTTGTGTAAAGTGAATTTATACTATGACAATCCTTTTTTTTTTCTAATCATGGATTTTCTATTTTGATGGTCATAGGCTTTTAAGCTCTAGTGTAAAGGGAGCCTAACTCTAGGTCACTCTTGTTATTATGGATACAAATTATTATTGGTGGACAAAATTACTCTAATAGGCTTCAGTCTCTAGAAGTTAATTCACCACATTTGGACTCTATTTCAGTTTCGTAGCATTTTTAAACTAGTACTTTTACTGTTTAGATTTTGGAGCTTAAGATGGAGAATCCCTCTTGGGATGCGAGCCAATGATGCAAATTTTTTAAATGAAAAAAAAATCACTGATCCCTAAGGGTTCTTCCACAATATGTGAATTTTATTTCAGATATCACTCACAGGCTATTTAAAGCTAGTATTGCAATGTAGAGAAAACATCTTACCTTTTGAAGGAGGAATCTTCTGTTTTAAAATGTTCATCCATACAAAATGCAAGGTTTTGTCCTGTTGTTTCTTCTTGTTTTCCATTTCTTGCCATGCTTTATGATCAGTAAGGCCCTCATCCTACCCACCACATAAAATTTGAATGTCAATTACTTTGAAAGCCTCTCTCGAGTAGAATCAAGTAGAAATGGTAGTATCCAAAAGGAAACTTAACTCAGGCTCTCTTTGCAGTGTTGTTAGAAAGAGGTCATAGCCAACAAGGAAGATGCAAGTTACAACAGAGTGACAACTAGTGTTGTGTGACTTTTGGAATTTACACATACCAGACTGGTCCTGGTATGTCTAGTATAGTCCAGGTATATAATCAAAGTAGGTTTAAATCTGATATCAGTCTTAGTTTTTTAAACTTGATACCTATGGTATATTAACTGGGGTCCTAATATGTCTTCATGCAAATTTAAATATCAAACTTTAAACATGGCCAACACATTAAATGTCTAACTTCTCAATATGCTAAATCACAATTAGCTTCCTCATTACTCAGGGTATAACACTTTGGAGCTCCACCCCCTCCGTCATTACTAATCATCTAACCCTAGTGAGAAATACCCAAGACTCAAGTGTGCACTACAAAAGCAAGCTCCTAAATATCAAAGCAATACCCGAGATGATAATTTAGTTTACCCATATGGACACACACAACACTGGTGACAACCATTCATCAATACAGATTTAAAACATTTTTCATGTAAAAAACAGCAAATACACATTCATTTGAAACATCTGAAAAGCCATCAAAGAACAATGAAATAACTAACATTAGATGATACTTTCCATGGGTACAAGCCTGTACCTAAAGTAGACCAAAAAAAACATTCTTGCTCACTTGTATGGAAGTAAAATAAAATGACATGTGTCCCCCTTTTGATGAACTAGATGAAAAAAATGAAATAAAAATTAAACAAAATGATAATCTCATTATTTAAAAAATGATAAAAAATCTATATCATCACAGAATGTTACAGTATCACTTTGAGAGCTAATTTCATTTCACTATGCATTTTCCTCATGATTCTAATAAGACTGAAATAAGTGAGTGTATATTATAAATAATGAATTTTTGGAAGGAGCTATCCATTCATTACAATTGGAAACAAGCACATTGTGGAGTAATGTTAGTATAGAAATGAATGGTTGTTGATCTATAATTAGTGATTCTCAAAAGCAAAAAAATGAAACACATTTCACTTCTAATTGGCCCACTTATGAAGAACTTAGAAATTATATAAAGCATATGAGGTTTTGATTACATTTCATATATAGCCATGAAGCTACTGGGTATGGTAGTTGGAAGCAGGGGTACAGTGACTTTAGATGCATGGCCACCCTATATGTGATCCCACATAATTATAGCCCTGAGCAACTGAAACCTTCTAACTCACCGGAGAATGACAAAGAAAAAAATGATAACAGTTACAATTGAAATGTGTTAAGCCTTCAAAAATCAAAGTTTTAATATCTTTTGCAAAGTTATAAGTATAGAGCAAAATAAAATGTTAACTAGAGCAGATTTAACTGGGAGCTGGGATCAAGATCTACAATCTGATTTGCATATGGTTGTGTTAATTCTAAACTAACAGATATATATATAGAGACTTTTACACGGGTTTTATTAATTAGGGTTGTGCAGCAAGAACAAAAACAAATGTTCCCAATGTTAAAGCTTTAAATGGTATTGTCCCCAGTGATTTATTTTTTTCAATTTTCTAATGTTGCATCATTGGCTAGCATCCCGAGAGGGATTTAGCATTAGACGGTTACTGGTTTTTAGAACCTGTTTAAATAGTGATAAAAATCAGTTATAAAAGTGCTACCAAACTAAAATCAGAGTCCAAATGTGGGGAAAAGTTTTCCAATTTGTTTTCTGAAATTTAAAAAAAACTAAAATAAAAAATGAGAATATTCTGACAGACTGTTTCCTTTTTATTGTTTTATTTTTCACATTTTGACAGAATTTCGCACCATAAAGAACGCTGGTTCTCCCTTTACTATAATTGTGACTACAAAGAATTCTCACAGTTAATTAAACAGGTTCAAATGTTGGGAAAGTCGCCTAAGTTGGAGTGTTTTTTTGGGGGTAAAAAAATGACCCCAAGTCACCATATTACTAGGAGAAAAAAAATCTAAAGACACCATATTTTTAAAATAGGTTCCAACAAGTAGCCAAATTATAACGAATCCTAGATTTTTCTACTTCCCAACCTGACCTCTAGCCATATTTGGCTAAGTCTTCTTGGGCATGATCACCAACCCACCTACTTCACAAATTTGAGGAAAAAAAAAAACACTGCCCCTAACTCACTCCAAACATTTTAGAGGAGCTGGGGGGCCTGCTGGAGTGTGAGCATAAAAGCCACCCACTTGAACATTTGATAAAAATTTGCCTCAAACTTTGGAACCTGACTACCTGATGATAATTTATGTAGTTTTCCAATGTGAATTTGTCAGAAGAGCTCACCTCAACTTAACATTAAATGCATGTCTGTTACACTCTGATCTCATGCATTCAGGGTAATGTCAGGCAACTCCTGCCCTTTCTTTTACTTAACTGTTGTTTGGGGTAACTTTAACTGAGATGTTCAGCTAGCTAGAGGAATTAGAGAGCGAGTTATTTGTCCTCCTGCTTCTTCTTCTTCTTCTTATTTGTTGTTTTCTTTTGGTTTGTGTTTGGTTGTGGTTGAGAAATGTGCTCATGAATTACTTAATGATAGATATCATGGCTAGTAGCAGCTTCTAATACTACCAATTATGAGGCAGCAAGCAATTTGGGTTGGGGGAAGAGTCATTAATAAGTGCTACAATAACAACAACAACAAAACTTGATGTCAGATCATTGGGACGTGGTCTTGCATAATGGGGTCACAGTAGGGAGGTTTAAGCAGCTGTTCGCACAAACTGTTCATGATTAGGCTCGCAGCTGCTGGCTCCCATTTCAGTCTGACTCCCTTGTATTACGAGCCCGCCTGGCTCTCTCCCTCCCTTCCTCCCTCCCTCGACACTCACCTCCTGCATCACAAGATTTAGTTAGTGCCCCCATATGCAATTAAGGATCTGTTTCTACTTCTCTACGTACATTGCAAATTTCCCACTTCAACAACTGTGATTCATCTGTTCAAACATGAGCTCCAGATGATTCCTCATCTACCACTTAACCCCTAAACGTCCCCCAAAGCCATTTTACATTGAAAAGTGGACCAAATTGGTCTGCCCTGACATTTGGGGATTATTCGTAAATTCCTAAACCCAACACCAAATTAGTAGAGTTATTTGTAAAGTGCCCTAAACCGACATTTCAACTTGTGGGAAGACAATAAATCAGCCAAGGGTCCTAAATGCAGGCAGTACAAAAGTACTGCTGCTTTTCTTTTTCCCCCTGTCTACCCAATTGCCCAATTAAGATGGGTCTGGTGAAGCCGAGACGCAACTTGGTGCTGCCCAGACACATTTGGGCCTGTAGTTATGCATATTTTAGGCGTGTAATGGACACTAGGCAGCATCCATTCCATTTTAGGGTCTTTGGGTTCTTATGAATTAACCACAAGGCTGCCAAATGAAGAGGGAAGTTGGAACGAGTGTTGTGTGGTCCTTTGATTTTGTTAATAACCTCTGTTTTCAGTGAATATCTAGTTCTGATTTCTGAAAATTTTCAAAATCAACAGAACCTCCAGTCTGGGGATTTTGAAAATTTTCCAAGAACTGGCAGAGTCTTGTGAATGAACTGGAAAACAAAACCAGCGGTTAGGGTAGGTGCCTTGACCTGGTTCTCTGATTTTTTAAACCCCGGTTGAGGGTGGAAACCAGTTCTAATGTAAGTTTTCTGAACTGTCAGTCAAGGTTCAGAACCGGTTCTTTAATTTCTTGAGAACTGCCAGTCAAAGCTCCATATACCCTACCAGCTTTAGCTTTACCTGCCAGTAGTTTCTTTAAGAAAGCAGCAACCGCCCAACACTGGTTGGAAGTTGGAACCTATTAACAGATTGACTGAGAAGCCTGTCTTCAACGCTAGGCAGTTGGAAAACAGTGAGAAGTTTAGGGCCTGATAATTTCAGTCTGAAGATAAGCCTGGGGGTCTGTCCCAAGACCTGAGGAATGATCTCTTGTTTTAGAGCCAGCCTCCAGGCTAATCCATTCATATCCAACGGCTTTGGCCTCTCCCAGACACCCATCACCTCCAGGTTTGAAAACCTATATAGTTCATGGGTCAACCCTGTAACACCCACAACAGCTTTCAAATCAAACACATGATAAATCCCTTGTGTGGGGCCAAAATGTGGGCTCTGAGATGTGTACATGCATCTGTTTCTCTTGGCTTTATAGCAGTCACTTTTGTTGCATTGTTATAGAATCTTTTGCACCACACTATATTATTATTATTATTCAGAGGGCTGGTGTTTGTGAACCAGCTACCAGCACTTTTTGAGGGGCTGCTTCAACCATCGAAGGGTGTGTGGACTCTGGAGGCAATGAATTTGGAATAATATTGAGTCAGGCACTACATTGAGAAAGAGAGAGAGAGAGCTTTTGCAAAACTCCCTAGCAAAACAAGCTTGGGGAAACAACCAACCCAAGTACCATAGTCAATAATCAGGGGGGTCATATCATACTTCCACATAGTCAACCAGGGGTTTGTAGTTCATGCCATACATGCCCCCAATCTCATCTGCTAAGCTAGCCACGTAACTGCAACACCTGCAACTTGAGAAACCCAAACAGAGGGTTTTCTAATAAATAATTTTAATTTTGTGGTTCCCAAAGTTTGGCAATTTTTTTATTTTTTAGCAAAATCATTCGAATTTACACTAGAAAAAGTAAGTCTCCAAAAAATTCAAATGTTTTTTTTCCCAGCACTTTGCCACAAAAAGACCTGTGTACCGACCTACTTTGATTTTGTTAGCTCTCACAAAATGGGGAGAGCCATGGAATGATGTGGTTATTCATTTAGTCCCACATTTTGAGGAATGTTCAGCAGATGTTACTATGAATTTTGAGTTTCATCTTTTAAGAACTTCATGGAACGTTTCCTATTTTAATTGTTGCTATTTTGAATTTCCTGAGAGCATCTCAGCTCACACAGTTAAATGGCATGCACAGTATATACTTTGCATGAAGTACCACAGAAAAAATAGAGTGAAATGCACTTTGGACTTAATGATTGCCCAGGTGGTGATATTTAAATAAACTCTCACTTTATATTGTTCACTTTTCATGTTTATATCAGTGTTGGTGGGCTCTTTGAGGCAGCATGGGTTCTTTTCTGGTTATCAGACCGGTCATGTAGATATGTAACTGGATGTTCCTATTTTCTGAAACCCTCCGCCTCTGGAACTGAACTGGCAAATAATATTTTGTTGTACCTGCCCCCCAGAACCGACTTCGCACAAAATTTAAACGTCAAAGAACCTGGAAAATCCATGAAAACAGTCGGTTCTTTGAGGATTTTGAAATAACTGTAACCGACTGGTTCTTTGTTTTTTCTTTTTTTTCCTAAATACCCAGAACCAGCCGGTTCTTTGATTCTGATTTTTAAAAATTCCCAAAACCAGCGGTTCTTTGGAAATTCAAAGATTTACACACCACTGTCTATAGGGGACAACACTGGGGAATAATTATCTCTGTATCTGGGAAGTGGAAAACAATGATAGAGGCCCAAATACAGGTATGGGTGGAGATGCTCTTATGGGTGAGATAGCCCCTACCATGTTGATGAGAACTTGTTTACAGTGGCTTTTGAACTAAGCTGGGTGCTTCTCCGGCCTTCTATTCGGATTCTCGGCCATTATATGAGAGTGAGTGTCTGTTGATTTGTGTGAAGCAGCGTTAAATAAAATGCCTGTACTAGACAGAACCAGTGATTTTTTTGGTTGCAAATTTGTGTCATTTTGAGAAATGTTTTTTAAAAAAAACCTTCTTGGGCAAGTTTCCTGTTTTCTCAAAATAAACATCTCCAAAAAAATACTTAAAAAAAAATTCACAGCAACTGCCTACAACATGAAAGGATGCTTCAGATTTGTTTACTTTCATATTTTGAACATCACCAAATTTGCCTGAAGGCTAAATATTCGTATGAATGATTGCCACTTGCACAACACAAAAACTGAGGGGAAAAAAAAAACAAAAACAGTGGACTGAAAACCCCTGAGATTTCCACAACTTCAATATATTACAAAGATGATATATGTGGATGCAGGAACTAGGGGGTATTCATCCAGGAGGCTGGGTATTAATCATCCTTCCAAGAAGGAACACAACAAACACAGCAGGCGCTTAGCTAGGTGGTTCCTTTGTGTGTGTGTGTGTGTGTGCTGTGTGCGCACCGTACTTCCCTGTCTCTTTCCTGAACTTGTCTTCTTCTCCTTTCTTCTTCTTCTACTTCTTCGTCCCTCGAGAGTAAGTGCAGGTACTATCTCTAGCCGCAGGTACTTGCAGCAGCAGCAGCAGCAGTATCGCGCAGGCAGGTTTCGACAACTGCGAGAGTACTTCCGACTCTATTGATACTGGAGCTGCTGCGGGAAGTAATATATTTTGGTTTCTGTTGTTGCAAATCGGATACATGGAGCTGTTTCTCCTTCAGCGCTGCGCAGCTTAGAATGAGCTTTGCTTGCTTGCTTGCAACTCATGGACATGAGTTTTGAATTCTCGTGTGGAGAATATTGAGCTAGCAGCTCAGCAGCTCGCTGCTGTGGTCGGATAATAAGTGTGCGCTTCAGCTTCAGACTAGCTGATCATGATCTTCTAGTCTTGAACAATATCAGCCTGTTGCAGCTGCTTCAGTGTTGAGGAGTACATGTACCAGCCAGCTTGGGTGTTCTGACAACCGCCTCCAGCGTACTGCAGCTGTGTGCACCGTAATATATATTGTGTCGATCGGCCTCACCTAGGTTGCAACGTCTCCAGCTGAATCTTTCTGTAACGTTCTTGGGTGCCCTTGGGAGTGCAGACGTTTCTTGCAATGAAGCTCGATAAAGATATGTATATAAGGTAGTAGATGAGTTATAGAGTGAATTTAGATTTGTCTTTGATGGACTGCAGTAATGGCCTGCTAGTTTCATACAGAACGTAGACTAGCTGGTTGGATTTTGTATGTTTTGCAGTCAGATGATTGCGCACAAAGTGTGCAGATGGTGATGGAACCAGCTGAACACGACTAGCGCATGATGAATGGGTTTCTAGCTGGTAGTTGGAATTGTGTACTTATAAGTCTAGCTAGTACTTCAGCCTGTGTGCAGAGTGATGGATACATGAGTGCTAGGTCTTTGTAGAATTCAATGTGCGAACAATTACTGTCGCGGCATGCATGAGAAGAAGCTGGTTTGACACATGAAGAGCCGACACCGCAATTGTCTAAACTACTAGTAGTGAATTTCCAAGTGTGCATAGCATTCCGTGCCTGGCATTGTGGATGAGAAGCTGCTTTTGTAGTTGCAGAATATATAGACGTACATGTAAGCTCTTGGTTCTCTTGCTGTTGATACAAGAACGTCATCGGCGCAGTTTGGAACTGACCCTAGTCTTTGCATTTTGTGGTGTTGCTTCTTTTTTCCGAAGGTCGAGGTGTTTGCTTGCTGTACTTCAGCAGGAGTTTCAACTTCCAAGAGCTTTGTAGGAGCTGCAGACGTTGGTTTAGATCAGTCTCCAACCATGAGTAGACTAGCGTTATCCGGTGATGATTTGCGAAGAGGAGCGTGGACCGCCGAGGAAGATGAGAAGCTTCGGGCTTACGTCGCGGCACATGGTACCGGGCACTGGCGCAGTGTTGGCAGGAAAGCAGGTACCAACTGCATTTCTTTCTTGGTTGTTTGTTTGCGAATCTGGAAGCTTCTTCCTCTTCCTGCCTAGTCCCTCCGACAGTGTGCAGTTCAGCTCTTGCTGATTCTGTCTTGCTCGGTACTAGCGGAAACAAGCATCCACGCCTGTTAAACCTATCTCCAGCTTGATGCAAATCGTGTTCTGGGATTGTTTTCCCCTTGAACCCTGAACAAAGCTCTAATGGAACTGTTATGTGGCGGCCGGTGCAGGCTTGCAGAGATGTGGAAAGAGCTGTCGACTAAGGTGGACTAACTACTTGCGCCCTAACATTCGTCATGGTAGCTTCACTCCTGATGAAGAAGACCTGATTGTGAAGCTGCATTCTTCACTTGGCAGCAGGTTCTTTGCCTTCTTTCACCTCTGGTGTCAACATTCATGACCAGATTAGTCCAAATTCGCTGCAGGTTCACGCGTTGTTGTTGTGTATACGAGACATTCCACGGTCACATACTGGTCGAGTAGTCGCAGCTAGATCCAGTAACCAGTAGCACCATTCCTTGCTAGTTATGTCAAGGCTGATGATGCGCTCTAGAGTGATCATTGTCGACTTCTTCCTGTATTGTAGATGGTCCCTAATAGCTGCGAAGATGCCGGGGAGAACCGATAACGACATCAAGAATCACTGGAACACGCGGCTGAAAAAGAAGCTGTGTAACATGGGCATCGACCCTGTCACACACAAACCGATCTCCGAGCTCCTGCGCGACATCGCAGGAACCATGGATGGATCTGCAGGCAATCCGGTAAGGAACCTGTGATCTGAAGTCTTTTCCTGACCCTACTTCCAGAAGTGCTGCATGCTGATTAGATTGTCTGTCCATTTTATCCAATCGAGTGTACACTCTTGTGGGTTGGGTCATACAGATGATGGTAGCAGCTGGGGAAGAAGCGCGCAGGTGTTTCAGTGATAACCTTCTGCGCAAGGCTGTGCGGGACTACACTCGGACATCTTCTGCGCCTGGAGGACAGTCCAAATATGACTCCATCTCTTGTGCTGCCACGGACTTCAATCTAGTCCAGAGTTCTGATCCTGCTAGTCTCAGGCAGCCAGCAGCTGCAGCAGCAGATCACTGTGATGTATCCGCAATAGCACATAGCAGTTTGATCCAAAATGAAGCAGCGGAGGATCTCCATTCTTGGGACCGATCCATCACTTCCACCTCCAACTGCAATATGGCCGGACATGCAGACAACAGCGCCTGCAGCGAGGAGGACGCGGCTGTCGACCTCTCCAGGTCCAACTCCCGCAGCCCTTGTCGGAGTACTATGCAAAACTTGGTGAATTCTAGTCCCTCTCGCAGCTCTAAGAACAACATGCAGCAGGGGGGCAGCTGCTTCCGAGCAGCTATTATCAGTACTGCCACCGATCATCACCACCCTTCTTGTGATGAAGTCGCAAGCTGCAGACAGCAGAATTTGATAGATCATCATCATGCAGATGCAGCTATAAGCTGTCCCACAACTCCAGCCGGGACCTTCCATCTCCCAGCAGCATCAGCTTCCAGCAGCAAGGAGAATCTGATGAACCCTTTGGAAATGGGTTCTCAAAGCAGCAGCTGCACAGACAATCCTGACAGTGCAGTGATCAAAGAGATGCATGAAATTAGCAGACAGTTTTCGCATGCAGCTAGTGGCAGGACCTCATGGAGATCAAGCAACTCCCCCCAGCAGCAGCAGCTGGTGAGGCCTGCACTGCATTTCTTGCCTGATAGCACTACTCTCCCTTGCTGGCGCACACTCATGAATACTGGTACCAGCAGCTGCACCACCACCACCAGTGCCACTGCTGCAGTTTTAGATGAACTTGCAGTTCCTTCATGCACTAGCAGCAAGCATGTGCCTAGCAGATTCAGCACAGAATCCAACTTGCTGCAGATCAAGCGCCAGCTGCAACCATTCAATTTCCCAGAAGCTGATACCACTCATTTCTCACACTCCATGGATTTCAAAAGACCTCATCTAATGGATCATCCTGGGCAGGATCATCACCACCATCATGTCTTAAGCTCCAGCAGATCACAGTATAATAATAGTAATCCTGCAGATGGTTTCACCTTGCAAGCATCTCATGCTCCAGGCTCAGAATTACCAGGTGCATATCTTAGCCTCCGGGAGCCACTGTCACCGACTTGTTACACTCCTGGCGCAGCTGCTGCTGCTGCTACTGGTGCAATCACAGCACCAGCCCAACTAGTGTCCAGTTTTGCTGCTGGACCTTTTACTAGCTATGGTACTGGACCTTCAATCTCAAGTTTTCTGAGTGGACCCACTTCTGCAAATCCTGGTGCTACTGGTATGCGCATTGGTCATCACTATGATCTTCAAAGTCCAAGAGTGGTCCTTTGGGATTTCCAGGAGTAGACAGTTCCATCAGATCCTCTTAACTTGCACAGCTGCCACCAACATATATTCTCATTGCAATCGATCTCAAAGCTAGTTTGTAATATTGAGGTAGCAGTTTTGCAAGAGGTTTTCAATTGTACAGTGGGTTTAGGATTTTAGGCTGATCATGCATTTCATGAGATATTTCATGAGATGTCTCATGCTGTGTTGTTACTGAATTGTGTCTCTTTGCTGTCTCTGACTGAATCACATCATTGTTATCTTTAGAACAAAGATGAAATGAGAAAATTCTTCAGCAAGAAAACCAAACATACATGCATCTGAGGGTCCTGCAGTGTGTGGGGAGGGGATAATTTGGGGAAGTTTTGCCAGAAGATTTCCCAGAAATGTGTTTGGAAATTTAGTGAGAATTGATTGAAAAGTTATTTTAGCATCAGCCATGTGGACTGCTTTGATTCCAACTGCTCTGAAGGCTCTCCCTGTGAGCCTGGCAATGCAATAAATTGAAGGTTTTGTGTCAAGTCGAATCCAGCTTAGTATGTCTAATAAGCAGCAGGGTCAGCTGATTTTGATCACCCTATGATGCACTCATCTAGAAGCATTCAGAAGCCATGGAGCATTACAATAAGAAAAAATTCATGATATTGATCTGTTTATTAGTAATGTTGAAGTAAAAAGGTGTTATATGAGGTATTGACTAATAACATAACTGTGCAAGAGAATTGGTGGTGTTTGATTTCAATTATGCAATGAAACAGCAGGCAATGTAGTTCAAAGAAATCAAAGGCATTGCTTGAGGTTTGCATTTGTGGGAGGATTGATTTGCAGTTATTCATGCAGCGATATACACTTTAATAAATAAAGGGCATTTAATTAAATTCTGGATTAAATAGTTAGTTCTGAAACTTTTTTTAATCTGGTGGTTGGGATCAAAAACTTTATTAAATTTGAGAGAAAACTTTGGTAACATCTACTGTTAGATCTCATCTAGTGAGACAAAATACTATTTCTATCTATTGTTTGCATTGTCTGGCAATCCTCTGATCAAAATGTCACTCCAATTTTTTATGGTTGGAGCATCTCCTGACCACAAGACAATCATTGTCTTTTGGCTTCTGATAGAAACAGTGTGAGTTCCTTCCTTGTTGAAGTTGACCACAAAGAAAAAATAGTATTCAATAAGAAGTGATGCTAATGCCATGTACATATGAATTCAAGCAAGGTAAAACATATGTGTGATTTGTCTAGTTTACTGTTCACATTTTTTTCAACTAGTGCAAGTGCAGATGAGTGTATTCCTTTTTCATAATGAGTGATTAAGGATATGTCTGTCAGCAGGCTTCAAATAAATTACTCATAGCAAGTTCAGGAACCAAATATGTACAGGGTAAAGCCCAAGGGTGGGCTTTCCGTTCTTGAGAAGCCTGCTGGTGTGTGCACTACAACACTAAAAAAGATAGCTCAGGTTTTTTGTTTAGTTTTTCCCAATTTTCAGATAAAGGAACTACTATGCTCCATTTACTTTTTCGATGAACCCAGTTTTTAAAAACATATCTGAATTCATAGCCAGCACAGAAGCCACAGATCTGTTTTCAGTCTTTCAGTGACAAGAGCTACAATGCTCTGTACATCAAGCCAATGGGAGAAAGGGGCCACGTTGTTTGATTCAAACTCTAGATTAGGGAATTAGACTCTTCACTGGGTTACTGTTACTGGGACTAGAACTTAATACTCTGCCAGAGGCCACCAGAGTGTGGCAAATCAAGAGATCATGTCAACCATGATAGTGGTGCCATCATGACGGTGTCGTCTGAAACTATTGCACTCCTCCAAAGAATTGTAGTTCCAGCTTTTTTTTGCCTAGTACAATGTACCATCCACAGTGCACTTCAGAATATGTGTTCTGCAACATAAGATATTGGGATTGTAGAGTATCTTCATATCTTGGCCAATCTTCAGCTTGATAACACATACATCTATCAATTCCCATTGTGCCAACCATAACCCAGGCCTAGTTCCTACAGCCCTGACTATGTACATATATCCTCTCTCCTGACCCTAATTTTCAATCCAAGTAAAGGAGTTTGATCTTCTAAAAAGTTTTTAGTGGGTATTAAGTAACCAAAGTTGCATTAGTTGATGCAAAAGCTTAGAATACTATTAGATCTCATTTGATACCATACCCGCACTTGGTATATTCATAACAGCCACAGTGAAACTGCACACAACATGCAACCACTGGGCAAGGATGGGATGTAATTAATTTTAGCTGGGTTTAGGATCTGTATCCCACTTTTCAAAGAGTAGGGTGGTATCACAAAATGCTGTGCACATCCATAGGTTTATATGGATGTTGTGGTCACTGGATCATGATAACATCGGTGCTGCAACTCCATAATACCCAAATTATGAAATGTGACTGTTTTCTTATTTTGCTCCAGTGGCAGTGTTTTCTTTTGGCGAATTTTCACACTAGCCTATGGCAACAAAAAATAAAATCATGCGTGAATTGTACAAAGGATTTTTTTTGGATTTGTTTTTTTTGGCCAAAAAGTGGCTTTTTTTGAGGAAAAAAGTCAGTAATCACCGCATTTAGACACTGAGATCATGGAGGCGCCAGAAAAGAAGCAGGATTCTGAAAAAGTTCTACTTTCCTGCCTGACTATTAGCCAGATTTGGCTCATTACTCTTATGGATGGTGGCCAGTCCACCTACTTGACAAAGTTGGAAGAAGGGGAAAAAAAAAAAAACCCTGTAAATTGGTTGGGATCGTATATCAAGTATGTACATATTTTTCCTTTTTATCATGATGAAACTTGTGGCAATTGGAAGTCAGTTGAGAAATATTAAAAGTTCATAAGCAGTTAATAATTGGGTATGTGACATTAGGAGAAAAATGTCAGATAAGAATATTGTAACTCTAATTTTGAGCATAAGAAAGAAAAACGAATTCCTTCTACATACAGTTGCAAGAATAGTATAAATGTCATTATGTCAATAGCTGCCCTAACTGAAAATTTGGAAGTCTCGCTTGGAGTTGTCTCCAATTCAGTCCAAAACTGACAATTTGAGAATTGAGAAGATGTGGAGGATAACTGGGTGTTACCCGATGTTAAGCAATTAATCATGGCCGAATATTGGAAGAAGATGAAAAACCTACACATCAGAAACAAGAAGAGCAAAATGCAAACCCAAGTTGAACACACTAAGCTGTTCAATGCTCAAGAAATGGATGTTCAAAGTTCAAACCACCTACATGGATTTGACACTTATTGGACGAGTTGTTAGTGAACCTGTGCATCGCACACCGCACAGTTTCCTTGATAAATGAGTCCAAAGCAGATCAATCCATCAGCAATATGAAGCAAAATTGAACATGGACAAATCAAATTGTTTTGGGTGGCTACTGACAGCGTACAGGCATGAAAATGGATTTGGACCTTTGGACCTATGCACAAGGATACACTGGACTCCGAAAGGCCCAGTAAAAAACACATGCTGTTGATTGGCCAGCCACAATGATTGACCCTGGTGATAACATTTAAACCCAGTCACCAAATACTGTCCAATTTCTCATGTTGGTGGGGGTGACATTTATGGAATACAAAAAGAGCCATACTGGAGATGACTCTAAGACTAGGCCAAGATGCCAAAAATTTATTCTAACCCTAAGCCAAGATGCCATAAATGATTCTAATCTTAAGCCAAGATGCCAAAAAAATTCTAACCCTAAATCAATATGCTTGAAAATATTCTAACACTAGGCTAAAACGCTTAAGCCAAAATGTGCTTTGACTTGGGGTTAAACTTCACAGTTTAAGGTCAAACACTAAGCCAAAACACATCGATCTTACCTTTTTTTTAAAATTTATGGCCTAGGGTTATTTCATCATGGTCCCAAGGACATACCATGGGCTTACCATGTTTGCAAGAGATTTGTCTTGGGATGTTCGTAGGATTTGAGGCCTATGGACTAAGGTTCTTAGGGCATAGGACATTTGGCTCAGGGCCTGGGACTTGTCATTAAAGTAGATACGCTCATCGTTGAACATTAACTTATCACTGAACACTTTGATAAATCTTTCTCAATTCTTCTCCATTTTGAATGATTTAAAATGTTATAGGAACACCTTCTCAAGCTCTACAAATCATCTTTGAGATGCAAAGCCAAAGGAGCAGCCAAAAAAGAACAGTAAAAAAAAATGTTTTTATGAATTGCAAAACACTTTTTTTTTTCATTTTTCTTCATTTTGACCCTTCCTATTTCATCAGTGCATAACTTTCTCATTTTTATTCAAATTGAACAATTTAAACTACTCTAAAATCACCATCTTAAGCTCTAAATATCATCTTGTAACTCTAGAAGCAATAGAATAATATTTAAGGATTTTTTGAGGAGTTCAGAAATAGGCTATGAGATGTTCAATTGATTTTATTTTTTGTAATAATGAACCCTCCTACTTCAAGGGGCCATAACTTTTTTGCTTCTAGTCTGTTTTGTCAAGCTTTAGTGTGACAAATGTGCTAAGAAGAGGGCTCCATCTACTCTTTGGACACCATCGAAAAATAGGGCCCTCTTGCAAAAATGATGAACAAACCCTACCTTAAATGTTCAGACACCGACCTGCCTACCCTACCATGGATCTCCATAAAGGAAAGCCCAGTTCTGAAAAACATGCTATGATTTCCTTCATAAAGGAGGACGTCCCATACTTTTAACACTGCAGATCTTCTAATGATCATATGTTAAGACATATTTGCATGTCCTTAAGCCTTCGTATCTTAGGCTTTTGAAACTACAAGGTTTAATGTTAATGTCCCTTAACCTAAAAGTCCTGGGGCCACTATATCCTTCAAGTCCTAGGCTTCAGTGTCTTAGGATTGGAAAAACATCAAGGACTAGGCCTTGAAATCCTCAAGTGTCCCAAGCCCTCAAACCTTATGGTCCAAGGTTTTTAACGACATTTTGTTCTAGGACACCAAGTCATAGGGTGTACAGGCTTGTGTCCCAAGGACTAGGTCTTTGCCTTCTAAAAGGACATTATAATCTATTTGTCTTGAGGTTCCACTCTAGGACACACTAATCACTCTAAGACAAATGAGACCAGTATGGTTGTTTTTGTATTCCATAGACATGCCCTTTTGAACTCACACAAGGCGGGCTTCATTCTTAGGACCATCATGGTGAGAGCACCATTGCAACACGGGTGGCTAAGCCAAGTTGGCAAATTGGGGTTCAACTCCCTAATTCACCTTGCAGATCAGGCCGAAAGGTTTTGAGATTAGGACTTGGGGCAAGCTAAGCTTGTTTAGGGACAAACATAGGTTTTCCAGGGCACATTAGAACATTGAAACAAATTACCCTAGTGTTGCCCCACATTTCCCTTAAAGACATCTTGAGTATTTTCCTAGGAGATGATTTGATGTTGTCCCTTGGGAACTCAAATGACTTAAAGTCGTATTGAGAATGGTTTTGTACAAAACTTGCACTTAAGTTAAGTCCTAGCAAGTTGGGTCTAGATTGAATCTCAGAACATTTCAACTATCCTTATGTGTTGTGAGATGTGCAAATTTTACAAAGGGTCACTAATAGTTTAAAAAACAACTAAATTATATTTACAAAAGCAACTAGTAGTTAGGGGTCAATAAAAAAAACTATAATTTAATGTATCTAATGTCAATAGAATGTTGTCAATCAATTTGACAAAAGCATGATAGTGAATTAATAACATCCCTTTTCACACTACATTCTTTGTTAATGTTAACCCAAAAAAATGGTTTATTTAAATGATATGAAGACATGGTTTTATGCCTATGTCCTCTTTCAATCTACTGAATTGTTGAGCTCCTAATGGTTTTATAAACAAGTCAACTTGTTGAAACTTACTTGGAATGTAGCCTACCTTAATGTTTTTGGCTTGAGATCTTTCACAAATAAAATGATGTTCGATTTCTATACGTGCATGTCGAATAGGATTATTGACAAGCTTTATACAACTTTGATTGTCACTAAAAAGTGAAGTTGGGTCTGAGCTTTTAATTTTCAATTCAATAAAGATTCTCCTCAAATACACTACATCTTTTGTATCTCAAAGCGTACTTGGTACTTTGCTTTCATTATCAACAATGCAATAGTTGATTGCCTTCATGAATTCCAATCAATTGCGGTCTCCCCAAGCTTGTGCACAATCCTAGAAGTTGAATGACATGTGTTGTGGTCGAGCCCATAATCCGCATTAGCAAATGAAACAAATAAATCTTCCCCTTTTGAAAGAAAACACAAGTTGAGATGTTTAGTGCCTTTTAAATAACTTAGTATATTTTTAATTACACCATATGAGGTTCCTGAGGATACTCTAAGTGTCAATTGAAAACATTAACAACAAATTGAATACCTCATGGTCATGAATTTGTGGCAAACAAAAAACTACCTACAATTGACCTCTACAATTTTTGATTGACAAGAGGGGCATGCATGTCCTTCCTCAACACTTGGCCTAGATTCATTGGAAAGCAATTTGTTGAACAACCAATTGTGCCAAATTTTTGTAACGAACTTTTCAATGTAGTGGTGCACATGCATCCAAATTCCAAATTCATCAAATGTAAATTCAATTCCCAAGTATAGTTTTGGTTTCTTTAGTTCCATCATTTCAAACTGTGCTTTAAATTAATCTTCAATGCAATTAATCTTTTCAAGATTATCACCCATTAACAACAAGTTATCAATGTACAATAGCAAACTAAGGTGTTTCCATGGTACAATGTAGACAAAAAGTAGTCATAGTTTGACATTTTTCATTGTAACACATTTTTTATATCTCTATAAATATTTGGTTTTTTAAATGGAAATGTGCAATTAAAGGTGAATAACATCCTAAATTGTCACAATGTTGTGAAATTGGTGCACATATAAGCAATTCCATTGTCAATTGGAGTACATTTTTATTTGCAATAGTGTGTCACAAACACTACAATCTAAGAAAATGACTAAGAAATACTAGTTTTAATGAGAATTTGTCCATGAAACTTCAAGCATATACACGAAAAGACAACCATAATAAATAATCTTCCACATCAAAAAATTCAATTTGTCATGAAATCAAGAAGTTTATATTATATGATACGAAAACATTTGGTAATACATTATGTTACTACAATGTTGATGATTATGATTTTTTTTAATTGTAAAATGTTCTTCCAATAAAGATGTGGTTGGGTTGCATGTTGTTTTTATCATTCCACAAAAATAAAGTGGAAATTTTAAATGAATGAAAAATGGTATTCTGCTATCAAATATGGTGTTTTAAATAATATTTATAAAATTACTGGTGTACACTTACATAAAGAAATAACTATGAATCAATTTTATACACAATTTATACTATTGATCTTATTTTTAAAGCTTAAATTAATTGAATGCAATTTCTAAAAAAAATCAAAGGGAATGAAATTTTACATGTTATTACTTTTGATATTTTATGTACTTCTAGTTTTGACATAATGTGTACACACCATGGAAACACCTAATAACATATTTTCCATCAACAATTGAATAATATAGACAAGTAGTCCACTAAAATTCTCAATGTACCTTCTCTTTAGAAATGGTTGTCAATTTGTGAGTACCATGTTCTTGGTGCTTGTTTGAAGCAATACAAAACCTTAACAAGTCTCCAGACCTTCTTAGCTAATTTTGCATTATCAAAACCTTCAGATATTGTCGTGTACACCTTTACCTTCAAATTCTTGTTCAAAAAAACAATTTTAACATACAATTGTTAAATGTCCCAACTTCATAACACAAGCAAAACAACTACGAATCAAAGTATTCCAATGTACAATTTAGGCAAAAGTGTCATTGAAATCAACCTTTGTTACTTGTTGGAATCCACAAACCACCAATTTTATTTTGTGTTGAACAATTTTCCTTAAGTTCCTTTCTTTGCCTTGAAGATCCATTTGGTAGTGATTGGAATCTTGCTTAAAGGCAATAATTCAAATCTCCATGTGCCACACTTTTGAACGGATTACATTTCTTGTCAAACAGTTAACTCCAATCCCAATACATTATGTTGTATTGCTTCAACATAAGTCTTTAACTTTTCTTCCATGAGAATCTTTGTGTTGTCAATGGAAAACACATAAAGTCATGAAGCCTACTTGAAGGATTTTGTTCTTAAATCGAGTAATAATCAATTACAAGATTCTTTGATTCTAGGTCTTGTTATGCTTGTTGATTAACAACATGTAGTGGTTGATAGTCAATTGAAATGTTTGACATGTCAATTGATCCATCTTGTTGAGTAACATCATTCAGCAAGATTGACATCTCTCATCCAAGAAACTCCCAAATAATCTATCGTATGGGAAATAATTTTTTTCTAAAATTAATACATTTCCATCTAGGTGTTTGTATCCTATCTTGTTTTCATAAAATGTCACATCATTATTCAAAATGATTTGTTTCTACTTAAGATAATTCAATCTATACACTTTAAACTTATCAACATGTCCCATAAACAAGGATTTCTTTATTTTGCTACTCATTTTGTCACAATTTTGTTTTGGGACATGTATGTATATTAGACAACCAAAGACACAAAAGTGATTGACATGTGGTTTCTACTTGTTATACTTTTGTTCTAGAATGATTCTTTTATTCACACACATAGGCCCTTTGTTGACAAAATAATTTGAGGTATTAATTACCTTAAACTAAAGAAATGATGGGACTTTACTTGAAAACACCATGTTCTTACCTTTTCAACTATGGTGCAATTTCTCCTTTCTACCACCCCATTTTGTTGTGGAGTCAACATTTGGTTAGTTGTTTTTTGATTTCGTGAATTTGGCAATAGTCATTGAATGTTATAGGTATGCTCCCCTCCATGGTCTATTCTCAATGATTAATATATCCTCTCCCTTGTTTCACCTTCCATTAACTCTTTGAAGATCTTGAATTTAACAAAGGTTTCATTTTTGGCACACAAGAAATAAACCCACTTTTTCCAACAATATTCATTTGTGAACACCAAGAAGTACTTGATTTGTGCAATGAATCCTTCAATATTGGACCAACTAGATTTGCGTGAATAAAATACAACACATTTTTTACATGATTCATGTTTTCATGTGAAATTTTTTCACAATGATGCCTCCCCTTGCTAAACATCATTCACAAACTACTTTCAAAGATTCTATTTTTAGCATGCCAATGATTCTATTTTGTTTTGACAAATGTTTTAGCCTTGAGCAATGGAGGTGCCCATATTTCTTATGCCAAAAGTGAGTTTTTGCTTTTGTGACAACTAAGTTCACATGTGTTTTGACCTTTATTGCCTAATCTACATAAACCATTTACATGGTTTATAAATCTTGCATCAATGGTTTTTCTAGTTTTTTTATTGTCCAAAATCTAACATGAATCCCCAAGAAACATGTTTACATTCCTTACCTGCATCAATGATTTTATGGAAATGATTGATACTAAATTTAAGAATTGAAACATAGAGAACATTGGTCATGATTATTCCATCAATATGGACACTTCCTTTCCTGATTACATTCACTACTAGAAACTATGTTTTATTCCATTGAAGTTGATCACCCAACTAGTTGTTGAGTGGAAACATTAGTAGGGAACAACATCCTGGGTGAATTTGATCGTCAATTTCCAATGTAGTGGATGTTCAGTGAGAAATTCCTATTGAATTACATTCCCATCCATGCACCATTGGGGACACAATGGGAGTAAGGTGGATGTGGACAATTTTTTTTTGTTTTATGAAATTCTCTTAAAAATTTGAGCTATTTTTTATGTTCATTCACACAATTTTGACTTAAAGTTTGAAACACTGTGGATCAATGTGAATGCATAATGGAAACTGCAAAGTGGAAATGCATAGTGGAAATGCACAATGGAAATTATAGAATGGTCATTGTAAATTGGAAATTGCAATGCAAAAATGCACAATGGAAATCGCATATTGGAAATGCACAATACATAGTGCAAATTGCATAATGAAATTCACATGCAATTTTATTTGTGATTGGATATATCTAATTTTTGACATGTTTTATTACAATGTAAAATGGTAGTTGGATGGCAAAGACTTTGGATGGTCTCCAAGGAAACCAGGGTTCAACCCTTGATACCAACAATTGTATTTTGGTCGTATGTCAACCATATATGGTTTGCATGCCATATGTTGATTGTATGTTGACCATACAATGACTATATATAGGTCATATGTTTAAAAAACATGAATAATAATAAATAATAAAATAAAATACTAACATCCAAAACCACTACATGTTGCATATATGATGAGCATAAATGCATAATAATGCATAGTAGAAATGCATGACCAACCATTGAACATGTTGTTGGGTGGAATTGCTAATGGAATTGTTGCCACATGACCCATTTCTTAGTGACATCCATTAGAACAAAGTCCTAAATCACTAAAATGGATTTCAAGATTTCCATTCAACAATGGGTGGAATGCACAATGGAATAGGATGCAATTTCTTGTAGTGATCGTGAGATTCACCCCTAGCACAATTCACCTAGCCTCTCATTTTGGAATTTATATTGGTGAGATTTTATGCAAACTAGTGACATGAGGGGATGCACCATTGCCTAGGTACCAATTTTGACTTCTACTTATACAATTGTGAAATTGTGTCAAGGCAACTTCCATGACTTTTGCATGATTAGAAATGTTTCATTGTCATTGTTTTTTTCCACCAAGTTTCTTGACTTCTCTTTTTCCTTTGAATCAACTAGAAGTTTTCGATCAAGATAGTCCTTGGCTAAATGACCTTTTCTGCCACAAACAAAACATGTCATGTTTTTTTACGCTTTATGTTCTAGCAATTTTGTAAATGAGGGTTTCCTTTTTTGGTCTCTTGGATTTGCCATTCATGCTCTTCAAACATCATAGTTTTGGTTGCATTAATATTGTACAATGAGTGCTTCTTCACCTCGAAGTTATTGGTCCTTCCATTCCATATGATGGTATTCAATGAGTTGTTTGGCACTTGCACTTGGGTGTAAGCAAGATAAAGTGAATAACTTGATTACCCTTTCAAAATTGGAACAAATAGATTTAAAATAACAACAAAACCCATTACAAGATTGTGGAACATCGAATATTTTCATTTCAATGATTAAATATGATATGTGTTTACCCTAATGTGCATCGATTTTCATATTTCAAACTGTAATAGTAGGTTTTAAATAGGTGTTTCAAAATACAAGTAGGTTTTCACGTCTACTTTTCATTGTGGGCTTTTGGTTTCAAGTAGGTGTCAAATAAGTTCTTATAGAAAGGAAATAATTTTTTTTTGATGACTTGTTAAAACATATGTTGATTTTCATTTCATAACTTATTACATATCAATTTCATTAATTTTTCTAACCAAAAAGTAGGTTTGAACACATTTTTTCAGTTGGTTTCAAATGTACCTTTAGTCTACTTTTAAAGTTCATTTAGTTTTAATTTTCTTAAATTAGATTATTATAAATTTAATAAAACCAACTAATGCTACTTGACACATACTTTCACCTAATTTGATGTTATTTTATGGTAGTTATATGAGAGGCGCAAGGTTAAAATGGAGATGTCTACTTTTTTTGGTATACTTTATCTTATTTTGACCCACTTTCAAAAGATGGCATCACATCCATAGTGGAAGATTTTAAATAATGTCTTCTTAACTATGAAGGAGTTCATTCAACAACAAGTTCACCAAGGTCTTTTCAGATATTGGTTCTCCCAACATAGCCAAGTAGTTTTTGAAGTCTCTTGCTTTTGAAATATATTTTTGAATGTTAGTGCCTTTCTTCATGTTGATGTTGCATAATTGTTGCAACAAGAAATTGAATTGTGATGAATCTCTTGATTGAAATAAAACTTCAATGCTTGCCATGCCAAAACAAGGTTGGTGAATTTTACTACCATGTCCACCAAATTATTTTTAATTAACATAATCAATTCCACCATCACTTTGTTCTTGATGTTACATAGCATCAACTTTGTTATTTACACACCACTGACAACAATAGGAAATGTAAGAGGTGTTATAACATTTTCAATGATATCCCAAAGGTTCTCCTCTTCAAAATAATTTTCATCTTGAATTACCAAACATTGTAGTTTACAACTCCTTATAACTTGTTACTTCCTCCAATAGAAATGTCTTTACTATTGATTTAAACTTGAACCATTTTTACTGTTGTTGACTAGCACTCTATTGACTCACTCACTTTTCTTAAACTTGGGTTTAATACCATGTAAAATATCAAAATTGTATTAAAAAAGAACAAAGGGTTTAGTAAACATATTAGGAAAAGTAATGAATAAATATTGTGTAGCAACCATCACTGACCTTTTGTGAACTACTAATTTTACAAAGGTTCATTAATAGTTTAAAAGACTGCCTTTACATCAAGAGGTTCATTATGAACCAATTTCTACATGACCCATGAAGACTAAGTCCTTGTTGTCAATGTGTCGGTTACTAACCTGACGCAAAAGATAGTGGCTTTGAGTGTCATTAGTTGACAAGTAGGTGTAGTTATGAAACTTAGCGCCATTGCTAGGATCCACAAGTATAGAAGGTTTCATGAGGGGCACCACTTTATTCCGATGGCCTTGGAGGTGCATGGTGCCCTTGGGCGTGATATGGATCATTTCGTTAAAGAATGTGCCCATCTTTTTCATGATAGATGATTGGGAGGACATTTATCCTTGTCTTTTTACATTTAGCTTTTTAGGCAATGTGTTAATATTGTTCTTCAACATGCTTTAACCTCGGCTATAAAGAGGAAGACTACGTTAGTAGGTGATGCTTATTTTAGACCTCCCATTACTATTAGATCCCATGATTTGCATGTCAACAACATTAGAGGGGTTGTGGGTGAAATAGCTTCCTACCCATGAGAGGGATTATCTCTCTCCTTTTTTTAGTTCTTGTGGGCTGTGCGTTTTTTGGCCTTTCCTTTTGGTTTCCTTTGTGATGGTTCAAGCTATCGATCTTTTATTGAATTTTTGTATTTTCATTTAAAAAATAACTGAACTATATTTATAGAGGTCACCACTAGTTAAAGGTCAATGAAAAACAACCATAACCTAAAATATCTGATGTTTGAAACAAAATGTAGTTAGTCAGTTTGATAGAAGCATAACAATGAGTTAACAATAGAGAAATGTTTAGAAACTTGGGAACACAAAGGGGAAGTCAAAAGGGCTGTTTCAAGGGGGGTGAAAACAATTAACACCCTTTGTTGGATGTGATTAAGACTAATAAAGGCCAAAATCGGTACGGTGTTTTTAAGAAGGGATATTAGTCTAGGCCAAAAATAGTGGCAGCCAATTTTAGGAGTAGAATTTCCATGCAACCAATGAGAAGTTGTGTCATGGAGTGAAAGGGCCTCCTTTTTTTTTTCTTAAGATACCCACTTTCATAGGAAGAGGTATTAGCCCGGGTTGAAAATGATGGCCAAGAGTTTTAGAAATAAAAAATTCATGTAGCCAATGAGAAGGCTTAGCATGCCCTCAGATGGAACCCAACTTTTATGATTAGGGTGGGGATAGGGAGAGGTTTTTTTTTGGCCGGGGAGGTGGTGCTCTTCTGTCTGCACACAGTTGCACAAGCCTTAGTTGGGCAGTCAAAAAGATACTTTCTAAATTTGGAGTTAACTTACATTTGGAGGCCCTGTTGTTCTCTCCTGTGGTTTTCTCTTCTGATTTTATCCCTTATGCTTTTGCCAAGGTTGAATTGTACTATACTGTAGTAACATGGCAGCTTTGCCACTAATTAAATTATTTGTAAAAAGGTTGAAATTTTCACCCAAAAAAAATTCCAAAAATCAAAAAATTTGAGCAGGAAAATAGTGAATCTACTAGAGTATTATATTTTTCGACATGGAATCTTCACATTTGAAACTAATTATTTGAAAAACATATGTTGAAGCTTCCCTTTGTACTAGGTGGACATGCTCTCTTACCCTGAATTTTCTCACCGCAGAATTCATACACTAGGCATACTTATGCACAGAGCAGTCTCCCAGTCCTCTAATTCGTATGCTAGTGTTCCATTGAAAACCCTGATGGAAAAAAGCCCAAAAAGTAATTCATGCTTGTCCCAAAAAAAATTTGATTGCACTTCCATTGGTCTACTCATCCATGTGGTAATTGCAAAAAACTACACACATGTCCACTTTTTGACATTTTGCAAGATAACTATGCAAACTGATCATTCAAGTTCATCTATCTTAGTCATTCTCTGGATAGGCTAGCATCAAAGTTCTTGCTGATGATAAATAGGTCATCAAGGAAGGAAGCTGGTCCTGAAAACATTATTATAGCACTAGTTAGCTTCATTTTCTTGTTTGGAATTTTGTCAGGATCGTCCCTTCTTTGGAACCTGAAGACATTAGTTAAATCAATCTTCCAAAATTTTTACAGAATCGACAGAGGTGGGAGAGAACTAGATCACCGTCTTACAATTAAAACATACGTGATGTCTGTTTTATACTTTCATGCAGCCAAAGTGTTGAGGCTGATTCAAAGCTGGAGAGTACTAACTGAGTGCCGTATAAATAAATGATAATATTATGGTGTTAGAATTGGTGTGCAGCAGCCAGCAGTAGCTGATAAGTTACTAGAGAATTGTGCCTTATGGCTTTGTGTTTCCAATTATGGGAACCCGCAGCTAGCCAGCCAGCAGCAGCTATTTGGGGAAGAGGGCTCATTGATGAGTTTCAAAATGTCGGTCAGATCTATGGCGACGTGATCCTGACGCTTTGCTTAAATGCGTTAATTGGGTTGATCTCCCCTCAAATGCTGCCTAGAGCCTCACACAAACGGTTCATGATTGTAGTAGTAGACTTACTTGCATTTGAATCTGACAATTACCCACTCCTTGGATTCAGAGCTTTTCCCATTCCCCCCTCTCCCTTCATCCAATTCCTCTTATTATTACTAAGTACCTCCTTATTCAAATTTATCTGTTTGCTTGTGTGTTGCAGTACTACTACAAACTAACCAAATGAAACCCCACAAATTCTTATTCAAATGAATGTGTTTACTTGCTGCTTGAGTGTCAAAATAATTAGTAGGCACAAACTAAGTGAGCTCTCATGGTTCTTATTCAAACAAATCTGTTTTCTTGCTGCTTGATGTAGAGTAGTACTGCAGTACAGGGGCAGCTTTAAACACATGTCTGTTGAATAATTAATTAGTTTTGAAGATTCCATGTAAAAAAAAAATACTATTTTCAATATTCCGAAAGACTTTGCACGTATTCTTTCACAAAAAAATATTCTTTGAAATTTTTCATTTTCGAAAATTTGAACATTTTGCAAATAATATAATTAGTGTTGAAGCTGTCAAGGTACATACTACAGTATGCACCAATGTTGGACAAATATCACCTTTCTCACCAAACCTCCCTTGTATACATGGATTGGGAGGTTCTTTCCAAAGCATCCACTGAGGGGCCAGAGTAGATATCAGTTACATGTTTATGGGTTGGTAGTGTAAAACAAAGAAAAGAGAAAACAAATGTCAAAACATGCAAACATTCATTCAATCATTATAAGGGTTTCACCAAATACCAAACATACATTTCTAATGTAAAATGTGAGCCTTGATTTGGCACATTACAAGGTGACAATGCAAGCATTGGAGTTCAATCAATATTAAAGGGTGATCATATACTTCATGAATAAAACATATCAAGAATCATGGATACATGTCCCAATTTTGCAAACTCATTGATATGACCTTCAACCTCATTGTGATCTCAATGTAAAGAACATCTAAAAGATTTTTAGCCTCAGCAAACCCATTCTCATCCTAACATCCTCCATTATTTCAACACCTACACAAGGATCATTACATCAATTTTTAATGGAAAGTACTAAGAAATCCAAGTTTTTTACACCAAGTTGACATTGATGAGGATCCCTAGAATAGAAAACATTTTCTTTGTTTCAATTTGACTACCATACATGCTTCAATTTTCTTTTGTTAAATATACAATTGTTGGAAATTGCCTTCAAGCTTTGACCACCATGAAGGTTCACAATTCCATCCAATGGCACATTGAACATTTGAAAGCATGAATATTGAACCATTCAACTTGCATTTAGACATATAACCTCAAATAAGTTAATGTAAAGCATGTGACATGCCTCAAGGTTCGTCCCAAGGTATAAGTAGTAACTCTACAAAGTGATAGCATCCTCCCCCCCAAACCTAGGGCATGTCCCTTAACTTCACACATTAGGACAAAAGGGTCTATAAAATATGAGATTAAAATAAAATTGCATTCATGAATAGTTATTAATGAATTCATTTGCACACATTAAACAATGCATATGGTTAATGCCAATGGAATCAAATTCAGTCAAGGACTTGCTTTAGATTCACTTAGATTCACACTTCCCAAACTTGAAAAAAAATCACCTTCTTCCTTTTAGTTTATTTTGAAGTTGTCCACAACATTCATGCATGCACTTAAATATAAAAATGGTTAAATTATTGGGGATCATAAAATGAACTCCCAAAACTTGGACACGTAGTAGATTTATCTTTAAAATCATCATGTCATTGGGCCTATCTTGGACCTAAAATTTGAACTATCTACAAAGTCACCCATACAAGGGACGAACATTCAAACTTAGCATGAACTTTTATGCCCACAACATAGAAGAAAAATAAACAAACTTGGAATTGATGTTGTTGCACAAATAACAAACCTCAAGTTTGAGTGCAAAACCTAAAAGTGACCTTGCACACAAAATTTGAAAAAATAAAACCTTAAAACTGAAATTTCAAATAGCAAAACCTTGGAAAAGTTAATCACAAAGAAGCAAACCTTGCACAAAAGTTCAAAAATAGAACCTCCACACACACAACGAAAACTCTAAAAAATGAAGACAAAAAAGCCTCCACACAAAAATGAAAACCTTGTTGCAAACCTCAACAATCTTTATGGAAATGCCCACATACACCTTGGGGTTCAGAAATTGGTGTACACAAAAAACTTCCTTGACCACAACTCCCACTATGGATTTTTTTTTTTTCTCATGTGACCCCATTATAATATTAAATTATTCATTGTTCTTCCAATGGTGTAAATGAGGCCCAATTTGGAAAAGGTTTGATCCCTCAAAGCTTGTTCCAAGGTTGTGGGACAGTTCATTGTGTGAGATTTCACATTTCCAAAAGTGATAGTGCATTTTGAAGTTTTAGGGAATCCTTTTGCATTTTCACACGCTTCCTTTTCAAAATGAAAATTGTATTTGGGGGTCTCCCTAGCTTTAGTCCTAGATCATTTCCTCTTTGTTTTATTTCAACCATGGTTGTGGACCCAAGGCCAAGGTCATGACAACATGTGCAAATTAAAAAACCATTTTAATTCAGGAAATTTTCTAATGGTGTGAAAAAAAAAGTTTCATTTATTTGTTCAAAATAATTTTCATCCTTAAACACCTCTTGTTCTAAAGGTTTTTAAGAAAATCCTTGAAAAACGTATTTAAATTTGGGAGGATGTAACATTAACACATTTAAATATGATTTTTTCTAAAATCCTAATTGATAATTTTTTTGAAAAATGTAATTATTGAAAATTCTAAAAGATAAAATTGACAAAAACTTCGTAAAAAATAGTTGGTAGAAGCTTATAAAAAAATGGTGAAAGTTTCTTCTAGCAGAAGAATACTTGGTGAGCTTATAAAAAACAAAGTTGGTGGAAACTTTTAGAAGTTTATAAAATATTTAATTAACAATTTTTTAAAAAAAATTAATGAAGTTTTAAAAAGTTCCATTGAATAGCATAAATAAAGATTCACCTGTTAATGTTGTCAACATGAGCTGTCACCCTTATACTCCTAATCCATTTCATGTTTAGCATGCATCATGCCTTGTTCAACTAATAAAGTATCAAGCTTTTGTTTATTTTCAAGTTCATAATTTGTCAAATTCATATTGTCTTCTTCAAATTGTATATTTGTCTTGTCCTTGACACCCCTACTCCAACAATATCATAAGTATTGCGCATTGTTTCATGCACAACAGTTAAAATAGCTATGATCATCCATGCAATTTTTGGTACAAAAGTCTTGAGGGTTAGAAGAAAGACTTTTGAATCATATGTAATAATGATATTAATTGATGAAACATGTTCAATATGATCCCTAACAAATTCAAGTCCTTAATAAACTAAGGATCCAACATAAAAACAAATTGGTTGTGAGCATAGAAAGCATGAAGAATTTTATGAAACCAAAAAAGGGTTTTAGAAGATTGTTTACTTACTTTCACATGTTCAAATTGAATGTGCACTTGTCCAAATACTTCACAACGTCAACATTTCCTTGCAACTCAAAGTTTTTGCTTGACAAGACCATGGGAAGGTCTCTTTTGCTCACTTGAAAAATAAGGCAAGGACAATGACCATGATTGCAAGAAACATGCAATTTGAAATTGTTGTTCCAACTTGTATAGTAGAAGACAACAAAAGGGGCCAATACCATGATGAACACAAAGTTCAATTCCTTTACAACTTGAAAACACATAGTACCCACATAGGTTTCCCCCAAAAACCTCTAGAATGAGGGGGGAAAGATCAACATGAAAGGAAACAAAAGTGAAGGGGGTGTTACCTAAGCATGCAATGGTGATGTTGATGGCACACACACAACAAACATAATAGATGAATTCTTTTTGTAAACCTAGTTCATTTACATGGTTGATACACAACCAAAATCATTTACACAAGGTTGTGTAAATGTATGGGAAAATGACTTAACTATCAAGGTGTAAGTGTAATTAAAAACACAGTCACGATGGGTAATTTAAGTGCCAAAAAGTTGGGTGTGTAAATGTAAATGATTTACATAGTTTTACATGCTTATTACACTTACACACACAACATTGATATGCACTAGCCACTTGGGCTCCTTTATCTTTATTCAAATGAATATGTGTGCTTGCTACTTGTGCACAATGTGTACTAACTGTTTGGAGTTGTATTTGAAATGAATTTGTTTGCTTGTTGTTGTGTGTAATATATATTCTCATCATGTTGACTCAAAAAATAGAAAAAACCTTGACATATGTTGAAGTTCACCTTTGTAGGTCTTTGTTATTAGCTGAACAATGTTAACCTGCCAAACTAGCAAATATAATTATGACTTGACACTTGAAGAATTGTGAACCTTCAATGCTGCCAACAAAGTTCATTGGATCTGTGACATGGCTTGGAAAACTTGGCTAAATGAAGTTGAAAAAGTTGGGCACTTGAACGACCTTTTTGGATGGTGAGAGCTTTTATATTTCATGGGTCTCCAATCCTTTGTTGGAAAACATTCATGTGTCCAGGTCAATCAAACCATTTCTTTTCACAATTTGGGTAATTCATAACAAGATTTTCTTCTTGGCTGGCCATAACTGGATCAATGATATATATTTCAATTTCTAATGTTTTTATCATTGGCTAGCATCCCAAGAGCGATTTAGCATCAAATGGTAACAAGTTTTTAGAACCTGTCTAAATAGTTGAAAAAACTAGTTACAAGAATGCTACCAAATTAAAATTGGAGTTCAAATGTCCTGAAAAAAAATCAACTATTTTTTGAAAATTTGACATTTTTCCAGGAAAATGGGAATGTTACAATAGAGCATTGTCTTACAATTTTATTTTTGACATTTTGGCAAAATTTTGCACAAGAAAAATGTTGAACTGGATATGTATATTTCTAACAGCCCCTAGTAGGATAGTTTGGCCATGTAGCCATCTAATATATTAAAGCTACATGTCTGTCTGTCTGTTTGTCCGGGCAGTTTCCAGGCATTGCTCGGACCTTTGTTTTTTTGTTTTTTTGATGGGTTTTGTTTTTTGTGTCAGTTAAACTGCTTGAACCTTTGTTTTTTTTTTTTTTTTGATGGGTTTTGTTTTCTGTGTCAG
>Ga0116231_10001659_pt1 | contig 46024 bp, 36 predicted proteins | sample S1TSphgellanicum_2_FD_89695 | JGI IMG/M metagenome (GOLD analysis project Ga0116231, IMG submission 89695) | Host-associated microbial communities from peat moss isolated from Minnesota, USA - S1T2_Fd - Sphagnum magellanicum MG | ecosystem: Host-associated > Plants > Peat moss > Unclassified... | reverse complement strand
GGCGGTGTTTGTTGTCGTTTTCTTTCTTTTTAGGGGAAGCAAGAAAGTTTGGATCTGAAGGGGGAGTGGGGGGGGCGGGGGGGGGCGGGGAGAGAAGGAGGTGGGGATTTTTTTTTTCCCCTCAAGGCTGTTGTTGAGGAAGCCAGCCTTGAGAACGACAGTGGTGGTTACAATGAGGAGCTTGGGAAGTGCAGCCAGGAAGGCTGCAGTTTGTCTTAACGGTAGCGGCTATGGCAGTTCATTGGTATCTCAGCGACGAGCCTTAAGTCAAGCTGCTGCTACTCCTCCTCCTCCTCCTCCTCCGCCACCAGCCGAGAAAACGCACTTCGGAGGATTGAAAGATGAGGATAGGATATTCACAAATCTGTATGGAGTTCACGATCCGTTTCTGAAGGGAGCGGTGAAGCGAGGGGATTGGTATCGGACCAAGGATCTGGTGTTGAAAGGTACGGATTGGATCGTGAACGAGATGAAGAAGTCGGGGTTGAGAGGGAGAGGAGGTGCAGGATTCCCTTCTGGATTGAAGTGGTCTTTCATGCCTAAGGTCTCCGACGGTCGGCCCTCCTACCTTGTTGTCAACGCTGATGAGAGCGAGCCAGGAACTTGTAAGGATCGCGAGATCATGAGGCATGATCCGCACAAGCTTCTCGAGGGATGCTTGATTGCTGGAGTCGGGATGCGAGCTCGGGCTGCTTATATCTACATCCGTGGGGAGTACGTGAACGAGCGGCTCAATCTTCAGAAAGCTCTTCATGAGTGTTACAAAGAAGGTAACCCTTTTCCTGCCATCAGCAAAATAAAACTCTTCCAGATTGATTCTGCCATCATTTTTGCAAACTTGGATTTCCATTCTCCAGATGACAGTTCTGTTTCCACCCTTGGAATCGTTACAGGCATTCAGTTTTCCAGCATCATGATGATTCTGATTTTGTGATGTATTTTTCTCTAACCCTAACAGGTTTACTTGGAAAGAATGCTTGTGGTTCGGGTTATGACTTTGATGTCCACATCCACTTTGGGGCTGGTGCCTACATCTGTGGAGAGGAGACAGCACTGCTGGAGAGTCTTGAGGGAAAGCAAGGCAAGCCTCGGTTGAAGCCTCCCTTCCCTGCAAATGCAGGTCTCTATGGATGCCCTACGACAGTCACCAATGTTGAAACCGTTGCTGTTTCTCCAACGATCCTCCGAAGGGGGCCTGAGTGGTTTGCAAGCTTTGGCCGCAAGAACAACTCTGGTACCAAACTGTTCTGTGTGTCTGGACATGTGAACAAGCGGTGCACTGTGGAAGAGGAGATGAGCATTCCTCTGAAGGAGCTCATTGAACGCCATTGTGGTGGGGTGAGAGGTGGTTGGGATAACTTGTTGGCAATTATTCCTGGAGGATCCTCAGTGCCTCTTCTTCCCAAGAGTATTTGTGATGATGTTCTTATGGACTTCGATGCCTTGAAAGCTGTCCAGTCAGGTGAGTTTGATTTACCTGCTGTTTAGTTTTGTTGGAAATGTCAGCTGTTGAGTTTTTTGGCAACAGGGCTAAGGAGCAAGGTTTAATGTTTGTTCAGGTCTTGGAACGGCGGCAGTGATAGTGATGGACAAGTCAACAGATGTTGTGGATGCCATTGCGCGTCTTGCCTACTTTTATAAGCATGAGAGCTGTGGTCAGTGTACCCCATGTCGAGAGGGAGCTCCTTGGCTATGGCACATGATGGAGAGACTCAAGGTTGGGAATGCAAATCTTGAGGAGATTGACATGTTGCAGGTCAGATTTTGAATGGCTATTTGTTGTTCTTTTTCTATCTTGCTCATGATTGCTTTGATGTGCTTAAAGGATTTGTTCAGAGTGCAGGAGGCCCCCACCACTATCCTCTATGTAGGCCTCTCTATGTCTTAGTCTTAGATGCTTGCTTGCTTGCATAGGGACAAGTTAAGTTGAGATGAATTTTACCCTTACAAGCTTGTTGCAGTTTGAGTTATGATACTTTTAGTGCTAGCCAACATCACAACCGAGTCTTCCAATTTCTTCTGGAAGTGTGATGGAAAATCAGGACACAGATTGTGTACGATGGTTTGCCCAAATTTTGGGCAGATTATTATATACCAATCTACACCCACTGTTGGAAGCTGACAAAGTCAGTGGGCAGTCATGGCAGCTTGTCACTGATATTTGTGATGAAGGTGAAGGTCTGACACTTTGTGAATTTTCACAAGGTTATGACTCATCTCATTTTTGTGTTACCTTCAAAGTGCTGTGGAGGTTCCTATGGAATCTCATAGATATAATTGGAATTCTTCACATTTACAAATAAGGCTGTATGAAAGTGGCACTTTAAATGCATTGATTGTCTTTTAAGGGGTGGCAGTAATGTTTGATGGAGCCAATAATACCAGTCAAGTGCTGATAGTTGGGCTTTTCTTGTACCAGGAGGTTACCAAGCAGATTGAGGGACACACCATATGTGCATTGGGTGATGCTGCTGCATGGCCTGTGCAAGGTTTGATAAGGCATTTCCGCCCTGAGCTTGAGTCCCGCATTTTGGAGAGAGCAAAGCGTGAGCAACAGGAATTGAAAGTGGCATCTGGGTGAGAAATATGCATGCCATGAATTTAACTGAGTACAGTATCTTTGAGTGATAGAAATAGATGACTTCTTGGAAAGGAAATCACTGTCAGCTCAAGTAGGCACAAGGGTGAAGGTGCAAGTACTTCATTACAAATTTGTTGTCACAACTGGAGTTGACTGTCTCCAGAGATTGTGAAGTGATGTGGTTCATATGGTAACAAGTATGGGTGGCCATGATTATTAGTGTCGGATTAGTGTACAGAGATTCACTATGGCAATTGAATTGTCAGTGTGCATCATTTGTGCATGTGATTAAAAGCAATAGACAGATGTAAGAATTGGAGCATGATATTAGCAGATGTGGTTGTCTTGCCAAGGATTCAAAAATTAGGATTTCAAGATAGCTTGATTCTAGCAACTGTGACCACTGATGACCATTGTCTGTGAATGTAATAAAGAGCACTGTCTTTTACCCTGATGCTAGTGTGACTGAGGTGTTCTTATTCTCACTCAACATTTGGAATATACTGGTGGAAATTTGAAATATCATGCAGAGTTTTCAAGACTTTGAGAGAGAGATATTTGGGTTTTACAATCATGTTACTCTTGGGTGAACAGGCCTTAAATTTGAAGTGCCTTTGTGCTCTTCACCTGTGAAAGATTTCACCACTAGCCTTCACATGGAAAGACTGACCACAAAAAAAGTGGTCTTTGCAATTGAAAAACTCTTCAGAAATGTTCCCTTTGCAAAACCAAAGATGTATGACCTTGTACTGAAAACACATTAGAGGCATATTGAAAGCTACATATCTTCAAGGACCCTTCTATCTTTCACATTTCTATACAATGTATGTTTGCTCCCAATCTAACAAAGTTGGTGCATGCTCAACAAGTGATAATGCACATTACAACATAAAATTATTCAATCTCAAAAAACATGTCTTGATATTTATGCTCAGATTCTAAAAATTGAAAATCCTGTAACATGATACTAGATTGTGATACTTTCATATATAAGCCTGGTCGAGGTATTGGAGTGGGATTGGGCCCAAGGATGATTTTTGCCTGGTATTAGATAAGTATAAACTTAGTATTGAGAGTGATATAAAACTAGTATGAGGCAGGTATTATCTCAAATCTCTGCTGGTCTGGTATTGATATAAGGCTTGTATTGCCTAAGGTGATACCAGATTGACATGTTCTTTCATACCAGTATACATATCAATACTATATATGCCCAGGGTGCTCCACATATATGACAACAACATCGGTTAATACATAGCTAACCACTGTGATTAGCTTTGGGACAGGAATACAAAGAAAAATTGTTTCCTGCCCACACACCATCCATAGTGCATGGTGTGACATGGTGAATTCTCGTTTTTGTCCAGCCAATGGTTAATACCAAGGTAATGGCTAGTGGGTTATGAGGAGTTTGGTTGTAAAACTAAAAACTAATGTTGGCTGGTTTCATGTTAATGGGTAGAAATCTTTAGACTAGTTAGTTCCATAGGTTTTCTAGTAATTATTAGTTATTAGTGATAGATTTATTGTTCCTTTTCCAAGGGGTGAAGCTAGTGGGATTAGGTAACTCGGGTTAGTGAGTGGTTGGGGGTAATCCATTCAATCATTTAGGAGATTTTAAAGAAGGGATTAGGATAAGAGTTTTATTTTTTATGGTTTGTGTGTGGTATGTGAGGAAGAGGTACTAAAGGAAATGGAAGAGGAGGGGGAGAGGAATTCAATACTTGAAGGTGTGGAGAATTTGAGAATGGAAGACTCTTATGGAAAGGGATGTATGGAATGGAAAAAGATATATGTATCTTTGTGTAGATTTTAATGGAGGATGGTTAAAGGATTCAAGTCTCTTGTGATGTATTGTTATTCTATTGAGTGAGGAAGGTAGAGTAGTTGATAATCTACAAGAAAGATGCTTCATTAAGTTAGTAGTTACATATTTTTTTAAGACAAAAAGTAATGAGGCTTAACCTATGGTAGTCTTTGGATAACTAAGCTACTAGTTGCCACTAGAAAGTAGTAGCTAGTCTTTGATGGTAGAAAACAATGAAAAGGAAGATCAATGAAAAGCTGCCTTTAGATTGAAAGATACTTTTGTAAGTGGTAAGCAAGGTTTATGAAGGAAGGCAACGAGTTGTAGATGGTTGACAACAAAGGAAGGACTTCCCAAGGTGTTGCAAACCAAGTCACCAAAGGACTTACAAGGCTTGAAGAGGAGGGACAATAGTAGTAAAAGGTCTATAAACCCCTTAAATAACATCCATGAATGTTCAAAGTATTGTAAAACCAGGGAAAGTAATTACTCTTGGGTTTTGATTACTTTTCATATTTCTCCTCTCTATTTTTTCCCCATTACCCCTTAGTTTAGACCATTTATAGAAGGGTAGGTCTAGTTTTAAGTAATAGACCCCTACCTACATCCTTCCTCTTGGTATGAGGTCTTACTTACTATTTGGGTAGTTGTAGTAAAGTCAGCTTGTGAGGGTAATTCTTTTGTGCATTTATAAAATGTTGACATTGCCCCCTGGTCTTATCACCTCGAGGACAATAACGATTGAAGGCTGTAACTTCACCTTTTAACATTCCAGTTAATGGGTACATGGACTATTGGTTTAAAATTTTGAATTTTTTCAAAATCGAAACTAGAACTGACAACTAACCTTTCATTAAAATAGGACCTAGAACAAGAACTAGCCCCAAAATTCAATTTATCTAGGTTTTAGTTTTAGTTTTTTAATTAAAATTTTAATTTAATTTTAAAAAAGTCTCTTATTGGGGTTAGACATGTTGTTAGTTTTAGAAAAAAAATCAAAGTTTTAAATAACAATAGCAACATTCTTTTGAATAAAAATTTGGGTTTAATGGGCATTAAGCATGTAGTTCTTACTATTAGAATGTGTCTCAAGTATATATTATTTATTTAATTATTTTGTGGGTTTCGGCATGTAGTTCATATAGTCGGTCACATTTATTCATGGTACAATGATAGTAAAAAAAAGAAAAATTCAGTTTTGGGCTTTGAATAATTCAATAAAATGGGATTTGGTATGGAATCAGACCTATTTATAATTTTTTAAAAAAAACTCCAAACCCAAAGGTTTCAAAGGTGAAGAACTAGGTCCAAAACATTTTTTAAAAATTAGGTTATACCTTATTTTATAATATCTCAACTTATTTTAAATTATTTTACCTTAGGTTATTTTAGTCTATTTCACCCTAAGATATTCTAATGTATATTTGGTTATTCTAAACTATTTCATCTTTTGTTATTTAAAATCATATTATCAAAGGTTTTTTTAATTATTTTAAATTATACTTCAGGATTTTAAAATTATTTTTTCTTAAAATATTTTAGGTTATTTAGGTTATTCTAAAATATTGTGTCCTAGTTTAGGTTATATATTTTATAATAATCCAAGATGTAATAACTTATAATAACTTAAGGTGGAATAACATGAAATAATTAAAAATAACATAGGGTGAAATGACTTACATTAAAAAAAAACCTAATTAATTATAACATAGGGTAAAATACCCTATAATACAATTAAATGGAATAATTCAAGATAAAATAATAGCCTAAGGTGGAATAATCTAAAATGATTTTAGAATAACACAAGGTGGAATAATTTAGAATAATAAAGAAACTAAAGGTAGAATAATTTTAAATAACTTAAAATGAAATATTTAAAATATCCAAAAATAACCTAAGGTAAAATAATTTTAAATAACTTAAATTGAAATATTTAAAATATCCAAAAATAACCTAAGGTAAAATAATTTAAAATAACCTAGTGTGAGAAAACTTAAAATAACCCAAAATAGTAAAAAAATAGACTAGAATAATCTGGAGTGAAATAACTTGGAACAATTGGAAATAAAATAAAATAAAATAATCTATGGTGGAATATCCAATAATAATTTAAAGTGGAATAGCCTATAATAACCAATAATAGTTTAAGGTGGTTTAATCTAAATAATTAAAGGAAAAATAATTTGAAATTTTTTATAATAATTTACAATAATTAAAAATAGATCACGATTGAATAAATCAAAAAAACCAAGGATAACAGAAAATAAAAAGACCTAAAATAATCAAGGGTGAAATAAATAGAAATTGATTAAAAATTTTAAAATAAAATAATTTACAATAACCAAGAAAACATAAGGTACAATAGTTTAAAACTAAGCTAAAATCTTAACTTGTGATAATTGATAAATAACCTAAAGTATCAAACATTAGTTTAGGAATAACTTATAATAATTTACACTGATTTAGGAATAATTTAAAATTAATGTAAAAACTTAATTTATGGTAACCCATACATGGACTTGGGTAGTTTATAATAACCTGCATTAACCTAAAAACCTAAGTTCCAATAGCTTACACATAGATTTGGATAATTTGCATTAGTTTAAAATAGTTTAAAATAACTTATTAATATTTTTGGCTATGTAAGTATGTAATGACATACCCCCAAATTCCTCAATGGACCCAAAAGTGGGTTCTAGAATGAAACATTGGAAGAAGGATAGAATTAGGGCACGTTCTCTAATTCACAACACTTTGGGGGTGGGAGGGTGTGTTGGAGCTTTGGAATGGGATTAGGACAAACTCACAAATGAGAGTTCAAGATGACATAAACCTACATAGCCAAGAAAAGAGGGTGATTAATGCAAGTTGAATGGAAATGGTGCGACGAACTTAATAGGGACAATCTTAAGCACAAATTTCACACGACCCGTAACCTTTGGAAGGAGGCACCACTCCCCTCCCTATAATATACTTTGTGTCTTTCTATGGGGACCAAATGTCACTTTTCTTTGAAAATCCCAAATGGGAATCTTGAAACTAAAATTTTTGTTGTCCTAAAATTTTGGATGCTCATATCAAGTCTTTTTTGAAAATGTGAGCACAATATCTTATAGACTTTAAAAATATTTTTCCAATGGTGTATAACACGTTCCAATAGGACCTCATTTGACCCCTGATTTCAAGGGATTTGTGGTTAGGAATCAAATTTCCAATTTTATTCCTAAGCCCAAGGTTAGGGCTTGTGGAGGTGTGGACTAAGAGTGAAGCCCGGGAATCACATTTCATGCTTTTGAAAGTGTAGGAGAGTGTAAGAAAATGAACCCACACATTCTCAAGTGTGTTCCCACTTTGGGAATTGGAGTCCTAATGGACCTTTAAATTTTCAGAGGGCGATTGCAAGGGTCAAAACTCATTGGATTGAAAATTTTCTTATACCATTGGAAAGCTTTTGAAACATAGATGTCTGAAATGGGTTCGCATGACTTAATTGGGTACTTAAAACATAAGTTATGGCCAAAACAAGGATGGGAGTCAAATTGCCAATTTAACTCCTGACCACTAAAAGTTAGGAATCACCTTTATTTACTTGCGTACAGGTGGCATGTTAAATATTGTTGGAAAGCTCTTGACAAGGGCTACAATTTTTCTTCAAACCTCACCTCAATCGAAGGTCTACGTAAGAAGTTATGAGCCTCCAAAGTCACAAGAGTCCCAATTTCGAAAATTTCGGGACCCCCAACTTGAGAGTCCCGGGACAAAATGACATTGGGATGCAAGCCCCATGACCAGGCATAAAAAAAACAATAAAGGGGAAGGAGGCAGTGGCTTTCCCCAAATTCGAGCCGTGGTGAGTCTTGTGAGTCTGTGGTTGTTCGTGCCTTGTTTATGCACCAAAAGTGTTCCAATTACACATTAACCAACTTATTGTTTGGTTTGTGCAAATTCATGTGAATAATTGATCAGTTTGTCATTCGTCCTAGTCCCCATCTCAGAGTTCCAGCATGCCCCTTTACACTCGAAGTGTTATAAGCTAGGGAGCGTACCCCAACTCATTATCCTTCCATCGTTTTCACCTTTGGATTCGAAGTTGAAGTTATTAAGGACTTTAGGAATGCATCAACCGCCTTTTCTTTTAATCATAACTCATACAAATTACGTTTAAATGAACAATGCGGGGGCACGTTAAACATTTACACTTCAAAACCTTTCTAATGGTATCATGAGGGCTTAATTTGGTGCTTGTTTGTCTTTTCAACGAAGGCTTTGAACATTCACAACTCCCACACAAGTGCAACTCCCAAAGTGAGAATGCACTTGAGAGTCATTGGGCTTCATCCCTTGCATTCTCCCCCATTTGTGAGAGTGTGTTTCACACTTAAACAAACTTTTGGCCCCATGGGCCCTTGCACTTCACACTTTGTCGTGAACCCAGTGTTAAAGTTGCGACATGTAAAGTAAAGTAACAAGGTAACATAGACAAAAAAAATACTTAAAATAGATATTTAGGTAAGTTAGGAAAAGAATGTGCAGAATAATATGTGATGAAAAATCATATCATTAATTTAAATAGTGGTTCAATGGTTAAAGACCTGTTCTTTAAACATGGAGGTGAGGGGAAGTGAAAGTTCAAACTTTCATACTTGTACGTTAAGTTGATGGGCTTAAGTGGCCTAGATTTTAAACTTAGGTTAAGTGGTTTAGTTTAGATTCCTAGCTACTTAGTTTAGGTTAAGTACTTAGCCTAGCTTAGTTTTGGGTTCTTATGTGCTTAGCCTAATTATCAACTTTAAGGTTAACCTAATGAATTAACTATTAATGAATTCGATTGATGAATTCATTTGTCCATAGGAATTGGTCTCTATTCATTAGGGGCTAACCATTTTCACCATGGGAAATTTGTTCAAGTTCATTCAAAATATAATCAAACACAATGTGAACTTGAATGCATATTGGTGTAATGAATTATCAAACCCTTGCCCATTATGTAAAATAGGAGCACATTGATTTGGAAGTCTTTGCATGGTAGATAATATTTTGGAATGAATGTGTGATAGTTGGAGTTTCCATTTAAGATTTGATGTTGCTAAACCTAGCTAAAGCATGTTGGCATAGAATCTTGGTTTAATGACATTTTGTTTATTTTGGAGATGGGCATTCTTGTGGTGCATGAAGTGTGCCATGGATCTTGGTGTATAAGAAGGGGACAATGTTGCTAGTGACAAAGGAAATGTTATATATACAACTCTTAGTATGAAAGATTGTAGAATCTTCTTGTCTTCCACCACATCTTTAGGCATTGCATTTTATTTGTTTACTATAAGGATGTATCAGAGGAAGAGGATGACAATACTAGGCATTGCCAAGGTTTGGTGAGGAAATGTGGGGAATGTTAAATTCTAGAATTTTTTGGGTGGATAAACTTTGGAGCATGCAATTGTGTACATTTAGTGTTTATGAAGTTCAAATGAACTTGTGCGTCTAAATCAAAATTTGACTATTAATTGGGTGCTTGTGAAATGGAGGTGTGGCAATTGGTGCATGGGTACGAATTGACTGCAAAAATGTTGTACTTTAGATTTGTGATTTAGATGACCTTTAGGGTCTGAGTTTGTTGGATTCATAATTGTGATGATCCTATGTGTAAGGGAAACATTGTGAAATTATGTTATGGGTTTAGAGTAAGTATGTAAGAATGTCTTGATGGAGTGTGTTGACTAGATTCTCTTATTGAGCATTAAGGGGATTGGGTAATAAGGGTTTTATATGTTCATGATCAAACTTATGGACATTGCTATCCTAGAAGGTGATTTCTCTTATGTCTTTATTTATTTTTGACTTCTAGATAACTTCTGCTTGAGATTGTGGGATAGACTTTGGTAGAAACAATGTTGTGAGATAAATTTAGTGTAGTAACCCTAACAATACGAGCTCAAACATTTAGTGGCAACATGTTGTTTTGTTGTTTGTGGATGGTTGTGGGATTGTTCAAGGGGTTAGATGGGACCTGAGAGAAGGACCATATAATAATTACAAGATAGTGTTTTATCCTGCGAAGAATCCAAGTAAGATGAGGACTTGAGTTAGCTAAGGTGCAGCAGATGGCTTCCAGAGGGAGTTGTATTAATCAACCAGCAACAATAAATTGATGTGGTGATTTATCCCATGTATCAACATAGAACAAGAACATTTCACAATCCTATATTGTGTGTTTGTTAATCTCTGAGGTTTGTGTCATTTAGCTGATGACCTTCTTTTTGTTCACATGTGCTCATTACCGGAAGATCATGGAGTATGGTTGAGAAAATGACATAATCTGCCAACCCAGACCTTAATGTTTTGATTTCAATTGCTTTCCAGAGTAGCTATTAATTTCTGTGAGTAGCAACGTATCATAAGCAGAGGATTTCCAGCTTTGTTGATGATTACTACTACCACTGAACTTGGATCATCACACAACATCCAAAACTATGAAATTGAAACATCCTTCAGGCAATGAGTGTTGAGCATTGGAGTATGTAAATCCTGAGCATTGAATAAACCCTAAACCCAATACTTTGGTTTTCAGCTCAAAATAGAATAGAGGGACCTGTTTCAAGCCTGTTTCTGCTTATTTCCCAATAGAAGATCACAATTGGAAAATTTTCTGCACCACCACCACCATAAGTTCTATAACTTGGAGAGCAATGTACAAGGAGAAAGATGTCCAGCAAGATGATGAATCAATTGCTAAAGAGTAGTTTAAAAAATATTAAACCACCCAAAAAGCAAGCTTCAAAATCTTCAAAGCCCCTTTTCTTTTGGGTGAAAATTGCACAACTTTTTTTCACCTTTGATTGAATGGTATTAAGAAGGAAGGAAGGAAGGAAGGTGTTTTCTAGAGGACCTTGTTTTGAATTGTATGAAAGAAGAAAAAGGTTTTCTAGAAAACCTTGTTTTGAATGGTATGAAGAAGAAGAAAAAGGTTTTCTAGAAAAACTTGTTTTGAATGGTATGCAGAAGGAAGGAAGGTTTCCTAGAGGACCTTACAGTTTTGAGTATGAGCTTGTTTTGAATATTGGGTATGAAGAAGGAGATCTTCAAGGTTTTCTTCTAGCTAGATGCACTAGCTGTTTTGATTTGAATGAAGAAGGAGGAGGTTTTCAAGAGTGATATCAAATGCATCTTTGGTCTTGAGATTAGAGCCAGGTTTAGTGTACAAGAGGTTGGGAAGAAACCCGTTGATGGTCTGTTGCATGGAAGCAATGGTGGATGCAGGAATCGTGTTGAGCTCCTTGATGACATTGATGGTGCCATTGGCAACAGCTTTCGCATTGAAGAAAACAGAGTAACTGCTACCATTGGCAGGAAGATGCCACATGTATTGTCTATAAGCTGTGTACTTGCTGAAGAAAACAGGTATGCTTCCAGAAATCAAGCAATCAAACACACCCTTCCTTGTGGCACTATCACCTCTTGGTTGCAAGCAGAAAACAGAATTCAGAAAAGCTTGAGCAAGGATTTGTGGGCTTCTCTCACAATCCACAACATTGCAGCTGAGAAGAGAACAGAGACGAGGAGAATCCGCGCATTGGGTCATCAGTTGGCTTCGTAAGGAACGAGCCAGAACAATACCAGGACGAGGAGCACCAGCAAAAAGCACAAGGAATTTCCGTTTGAACCTCAACACAGTTCGTTGCCAGGAGAAGATCTGCTCATCTGTGTAAGGATGGAAAGAAGTGGGGTATGGGATTGCTCTCTGATCTTCACTGTAGTAAGCTCTCTCGATCGAAAGCTTGGTGACATTCTCCAATTCTTTGATTCTACTGAGTGAGTTCCCCCATCCATCTGCTGCATCCGCAAACTCCCCTCTGTTGTAATCCCAGATAATTCTTCCCAACAACAACACATGCTTGTGTCCACCACTGCGCTCCCAGTGAGGACTGCTTTGCAACCACCCAATCAACCTCTGACTCGCTCGATCTTTCTCCAAGGAGCTTGTGTTGTAAAGCTTGAGACTCAGGTCCACAGCGCTGTAGAAGGGAATGTAGCTCAAGATGGCCTTGTGCGGATCATCCGTGAGACAAGGATACGCTTTCAATCTCTCATGGTACAAAAGCTCAAGAGAGAATTGGTGGGTTTTGTACCAGGCATCAGGGGGGAGCAAGAAGTTGGAGAGAGGATCGTAAAATTTCAGCTTGATTTGGTCTCCTAGTCCCTTGTTTCTCAAACCTCCGCAGATGTGCACCCAAGGAGGATCCACACGACAATCATCCACCAACTGTTTGTTGAACTGGGGTGGAAGATCATACATGTAGACGTATTTCCCCGCACATTTGGTATCAGCTTCTGGTTCTTCTTGCCTTGATCTGCTCCATGTGGGCGGCAGCATCTTTTTCTCATCTGATCCTGCTCCACTTCCTCCAGCTCCAGAACCAGCTGCTGTGCCGAACAACTGAAGAGACCTTGGACACTGAAAAGACACATCTTGCAAGAGACCCACGAGAACACACAAGCCTATGAACATGCACACCACCATCACAAGCATGCTTGAAACCATCCGGATTGAGCCATGAGTGAGCTTGTGAGCTGGGAGGATGCTCATCATCCGGCTGCCCGGCGGCTCCATTGAAATGCCAAAGAAATTAACACCCAACAGAATATAGACTTGGATAGTTCTAAAGACCGTCCAGAGCTGCCAGAGAGCGAGCTTGCTTTTTTTATAACACAAGGGGACTTGTTTCCAAGCAAAAAACTAGAATTCGAAGCTCTTCAAGCAGGAGCTGCAGCTCACTATCTACCATTGAAACAGAAAAAGAAAGTGAAAAGCTAAGGAAGAAAATCTCAAGACTCTTCTAAACCTCACAAAAAACACACCCATCATCAGCTGCTGCTGCTGCTTCTTCTTCTTCATCATCATCATCATCATCAGCATTTTGCAAACTATACCAGCTGCTTCTTTCTTTCACACAAACACTCCGAACACCACCTGCCTGCATGACCCATTTCAGGAATATTGTCCAAATGGGAACCAGAAAATTTGCTGCAAGAAAGAATGAAGGGAATGTACGGTTGATTTCTTTCTTTCTTTCTTTCTTCCTGTAAAGAGATTTTGTATTGTTGGATGCAGAAGGGAGGGGAAGAAGGGAACTAGTACTTCTGCTGCTGCAGATGCAGATGCTTTCTGTACTAGTGCCAATGCTGCAACTCGCTTAGTCCTGTAAGTCCTGTTTGCTGGCTGTCTAATGACAATGATATTACCATTATTCTAGTGTTTTTGGGGTGTTTTATTTATTGGCTGCGGCTGCTTCCCATTGACTAATTCCCTGGGTAGCAGCCAACTTCAGTTTTTTTCCAAAATGCCTCACGAAATGGTATGCTCTGTATCATGATCTGTATATACTACGCATTAGAATTTTCTGCCCCATGTCTAATGTAACAATAATATACATCATTTTTCTTGTCCTATTCAGGCTTCAAATGAGTGACTGGATTTCTTCCTTTCTCCACACGCCACGCTGCCTTCCCTCAAATCTCTCCCCCCCCCTTTTTTTTTTGTGTAAGATACGGGCCCGAGGACGAGAGCTATTTTTTATTTCACTTTGTAAAATATTTCTCTTTGAAAAATTATTTTAACATTTTCAAAATTTGATATCTCCTCTGCCTTGGGTCTAAAGTTTCCCAAATCACCTTCATTAAATCCTACTCACTACTGAGGGCTTTCCAACAATACCAAAAGTGCACCCAAATTCTCTTATAATTTTTAGTTTTGATTTAAATGATTTTTTAGCCAAAAAAAGGAAAAAGTTGTTCAATATTCAATAACTTCTCCATTGGTAGTTAAAACATTATGGGCCCAGTTGGGTGCACTTTTACTCATCAAAGGCTTTCCAACAATACCAAAAGTGCACCCAAATTCTATTATAATTTAAAAGTTTTGATTTAAATGATTTTTCAGCCCAAAAAAAAAAAGGTTGTTCAATATTCAATAGCTTCTTCATTGGTAGTTAAAACATTATGAGCCCAGCTGGGTGCACCTTTACTCATCAAAAGGCTTTCCAACAATACCCAAGAGCATGGCAAGAGGCACCATGTTTTGGGAGATCTCAACATGACAAAAACAAACAAAAACAAACAACCTTCCTTCATAGATGGATAAGGAGCAAAAAGAAAAAGTGCCAATCATCCCAAGGAAGATTTAGCTGAATCTGGCTATTTAAATCATATATGAAAATTTACCCATCTTTTAATCATCCTTCTACATTTTTTATCACATAATGAAAACCAAATATAGAAATCTGGTGATTTCTTAAAAGAAAAAATTCACTAAAGGCACGGTTGAAACCCTACAAAATTTTTGCATTAAAAATAAAATAAAAATTATTTATTTATTTATTGGGAGGGGGCATAATTTGAAAAGAAGGCTCATGATCAATCATCAAATGATGCAATGCCAAGCTTGTTTTTTTTGACTGAAAATTGTTGGTTGAGACAAGAGGGATCATGTGACCCATAGCTAGCTAGCCACAGTGATTATGTATGTGACATGAATACAATGAAAAAGTGTTTTCCATATCCACACATCATCATCATCCATTATGGTGAGACTAGGGAGAGAGTATGTAACCCACAGATAATGAGAGAGAAATGGAATGAAAAAATGTTTCTCATCCACACACCATCTATCTTCTGTTGAGACTAATGGGATTATGTGACTCATAATAATTTGCATGCAGACAACATTAGAGGAGGGGCTATGGTGGGTGAGATTGCTTCTTATTGCGAGAGGGACTAGCTTTCTCCCTTGAACTATGTCCAAAATTCAAACTGGTGGGGGTTTAAATTATTTTTCAATTGCTCCTTTCCCAAGTAGGCTATTGGAATTTGGGCCAAGTTTTTTGGCAAAAGAGAGTCAGTCCAATGTGGGCAAAGCTCTGACAAGAAACTCTCTCTCTACTTTATTGACTTCTGGTTCTCTACTTATCATCATCATGTGTCCCTTGCAAGTTGTAAGCTGAGAATCATCCTTTTCTTCTTTCAGAAAATGCTCTGACAAGGTGCTGATAATTGCCCTGGGCACATGCTCCAAGCAAACCCCTGGGAGGAGGGCCCAGGCCTCACACCTACAGGCTACTGGTTGGCCTATCTAATAGCCCATCACCACTTGCTCCTCCCTTAGCCCAGGCAACCTTTGCACTTTTTTGGCAAAAAACACACGTAATTTTTATTTTTTTCCACAAGACTAAGGACATTTTTTTATAGTAGGGGCTATTATGACATAATATATCATAATAATATTTTTTTAATATATTTTTAAAATTATAAATTTTTTACATTAATTAAATGCATGAGATGTGAGAGTTGTGAGTCACACCACAATGTGACATTTTAAAAAAATTAAATTAAAACCTATTTGTAACTAAAGGTATTTATAAAAAAATTAGACTATCAAGCTATTAGCATTCATTAGTTATACATTTTTAGTTCATTGCAATTTATGCAATGGAAAGCAATTGTTCTCTAACAGGGTCCATGTTAGTGGCTTTCCATTAGGCATTTGTGATCACAATTTATTGTGTGTAGCTATTATCAGAGTAGTTCCCTGGAAACACACCTCACTCCAAAGACCAGATATGAAGATCAGGGACCAAAGAGAGAAGCCAAATACCAGAAACCTTGTTTTGTGCACTACATATTTTATCTCAAAAGTTTGCTTGAGTCATTTTCATGATATGGGCATTTTATTTTATTTTTTGGATTTTATTTTATTTTTTGGGTGAAGGATGCCTTGAAAAATCTATAGGGATATTTCAAAAGTTTTTTTGGGTGAAAATTTGCATATTTCTAATTTTTTTAGGGTTTGTTGTTGTTGAGCTTAAGATTTGTGATCATGGATCCAGTTTTGCTTGGGAAGGGTTTTTCAAAGTCGATCAAATTTAGTGAAGAATACAAATACAAATCAAAACCAATAAAAGGCAGTGCAAAATGAAAAAAAAAAACTTATTGATGTGTTGAACCAAAGCTTACGTTCTATAGCTATCAATTGTCACTACCACCACTACCATTTGCGGTCCATGCTTTCAACATAGTTCCAAAGAAAGCATTCATTTGTAGTTGTCCTTGAACTATCATATGTTTGCCATTCTTTTCAATTTGTAGCAATTGAGATTTGATGAACTTTGTCATTTCCATTTTCTTCATTTTAAGTTCCTTCACTATGTGTGAAATTAATGATGGCATTTGCAATTGCAAAAGAACAAGTAAACAACCTCCCCCTCTTCCTTGCCTTTTTGTTAGGTTCCCTTTGCACAATAGGCAACTTGCATGTCCTAGTTTTAGGACTAGTAGAGTTAAAAAATGGAGTAGCTCCAACATTTGGAAAGTCATCCCAAAACATTAAAGTTTGTCTATAAAAGCTATTAAGAATTTAAAATATTTTAAGAATAGCATTTTTTCATCAGTAATATTCACAATCTCTATGTTTAAATGCATCATATGCACACCTTGATCTACTACATGAGGTATATAATATAATATATCATGACAAAAAGAATGATTTATTTTACCATTGCAAAATTCATCATTTTTTAATCTATTAAATTGTGTAACCAATTTGAGTTTGCCACATCATTGACATAAGCATTCCCATTGTTTTTAAAGAGTAAAAATTAGTCTATCATGTAATCGAATCACAATGGTAAAATTAATTTGTTGTGTGTTACCATATCGACACTTACAACTATCATTGTCCACATCCACATATAACTAAAAATATAAAATCATCCTAAATGGTGTGTCACCTCCAAACTGGCCCCCTGTTTGGGGTTAAATTCCCTTAAACCAAATAGCAACATAGGAATTATTTTTTGTAAATCCATTGGGAATGAACAATTTGATTTTAAAGTGAAAAGGTTTTATTGGTTAGGTGTAAATGTGAACTTCATCATTAATTGCCTAATTACAATCCTCCCAAATCCTCAACCAAATGTGAATCATCATGGATAAAAACTTAGGATAATCTTATTATCTAATTATAAGAATATGTGCTTAGGTTTGCATAATGCACCAAAGGCAAAACCATTTTCCAATTGGTACTTTTTCCAATGGTGGTATAAGACATCCCATATGCCATCCTTAAAATATCAATCACAAATCAACATAGTGACAAACCCTGTAAACTGCCCACACAACATACAACATAATTTATTGAAAAAATTGGCAAAGATGGGTTAGCTTGCCAATTAACATGCAAAAGATGACATAATGCAAAATTTTCCATGTGATCCTTCCATGTTTGACATCATATCCTTCCAACAACAACACTTTTAAAGGTAACACCTTTCATATTCGCAAAATGATACATCTTACAATCACATCCAAAATAGTAATTTTGTTTTCATAGGTACACATAACCTATAAGCTTGAACATAAAGATTTGAGGTCAATAACCACATTCATTAATAATGACATGTTGAAGTGTATTTTAATGACATTGAACAATTTCCAAATTTTCCATTACCATTAGCATTACACATCGAAACAAAGTTATTTGTTCACATGCTTGAAACCACACATTTGAATCATCTAAATTGAGTATTGCCATCACATTTTGTTGAATGGAGTTTGGTAGCTTAGGTTCATGACCAAACAATAGAAAATGTGGTGAGATTGATACAAAAAGAACTTGTTAATTAAACTTGTACCCCATAGCAAACGATGGTAGTTGTAAATTATAATATTTAATATGGCCTTTTTGAACCCCATACCTTCACAAACCTCCTTTCACCATCGCAACATCCATTCAACTATTCCACTTGAAAATTAACTTTTGATTTTCCAACAATGGAAAAATTATGTGACAATAATTACCATTAATGAAAATTCAACATTACTATTGTTGAGGGATATTCATTCCTAAATAGTTTTACCAAATCAACCTCCAACAATTTTGTGGTTCAAACTTAAATTGAGGCCCTTTCCACCTTTGAGGTGTGTAAAGTTACCTAAAAATCAAATTATCATCTTGAAATATGATTCAAATTTCTTGTCTTTTAATTGGCTTAATTCCTTCAAGTTGAATGCAAAATGTCCAATATAACTTTACAATAATTATTGTATTTCCTGCACCTCACCTCTTTTAAATATTGGATCAATATTTAATTCCCATGTTTATTTTGGTCATTAATATTTTGGGCTAGAATGACAAAATATCCCTAATATCCAAGGTTAAGGCCGTGGATTGTAATTGTTATGTAAAATGTGGGGATACATTTAATTGATTTGGTACCCCCACATCACAAACCTCTTGTCCAACACCCATAAATTCCTTTTGGTGTTCTTGATGCCATGATTGCCAATAATGTCCAACTTATTATAACATCACCCCCTTGCATTAACATGGTTGTCCCAACTTATGGGTGCAACAAATAGGGTGTGTGCGTGGGCTTAATTGGCCAAAATGTTTTTTGTTTTATGAAACCCAAATTTAGGATCTAGGTGAGGCAATTAAAGTTGATGACCTAGCTTAAAATTTGCCTTCATGCATCTTTTAAAAGATTTGGCATTACAACATTGCTCATGTAAAAACCCTATGGTTTGTTCCTTTTCATTTGCATTGGGTTCCTCCATGCGAGGCAAATTGACATCCCAAATCATGTTTAATTTCGTATCCCAAAATGCATGACATTGAAGAAAATTCAAATTAAATGTTGATAGGTCTACTCATGGAAGTCTAACCTTATTGACCATAGTCAAAGGTGGTCTATCATCACAATGGATCACATATGACAAGTGTCCTAGATCTATCATTTAGTATGTCATCCACCAAATATGTGGGTGACTTCAAAATGAGTTGATATACTCATTGGATCAGCTTTGGTGGTGTTAGGTTAATCCACATCCATTACAATTGATGGACACATGAACCAACGGTTGTAGCCCCCACTTGCATCAACTTATCAATCCAAGTTTGAATATGTTGCCATTTTGCTAAAAAATCTCCTAGTGGTGGAATATACTTTGACAAACATGTGTAAGAGTGCATCTATGTGATTTACAAATACTACAAAACACAAAATAATTCCCCCAAAAAAGGGAGGGGGGGGGGGGGGTTTGAAAGGCCTTGACCTATGTTAAATTGTGAAAGACCTTGACACAACCATCCTAAATGACTAAATCAATTGGCCCAACCATGTCCAAAATCTTGTGTCTCTGACAATGTGATATTGTTTGGTAGGGAATGCTAGTAACCTTGTATCACTAAAATTAGCAACAAGTTGGAATATCATTGTTACAACATCATAACATGTCACATGAAGGTTACCTAACATACATATGCTTTTCGATGTAATGGTATTGTCATTAATATAACAATTGCAAGTATTTTGATTGGATTTGAAACCTTGACATGGTTTCCACAAATTATTTAATACACATGGTTTCTTGAAATATCCAACATCACCTCATTTGCAGTCAATGGAATTGAAAATTCATTTCCACAAAAATATCTTGGGTTGACATTTGAACTCAAGGACAGTGAGTCTTCCCACACCCTAACTTTCCTTGAAACATGTGCATTGGATTTCACATGTGCTACCATGTTCTTCACCCAAATCTCTAGGTATGAAATTTTTTCTTTCATGGTGTTGGATCAATATGGAACTAATTTGGTAGCCAACCTTTTATTGGCTAAAAATTTCCCCTTTTATCTTTTTTTTAAATCCTATTTTTTACCAACATTAATCATTTGTTAATGACCTTGTTATAGTTCTAGATGTAAGGTGAAATCATTATTTGCATCATGCTTATAAACTTTACAATGGGGAACATGGTTGGTTGGGGTTAAGGTTGAAGGTAATGGCTTGATGTGGATTAGGAAAATCCTTTTTCCAATGAGGTGGATGAGAAGGTTCATCATTGTGACACTTGAAAATGAGAATTTGTAGGCGGCACATGTAGAATGAACATTTTCATGTGACTTACATTGAAATTCTTTCAAATTTTGTAATTTTTTGGTTCAAACCTTTAGCAAAATTTTCACAAATTTCAAAAAAATCCACAACAAGGTTGAATGTTAACAAGGGACCCCATCCACAAGTGGAAGGGCCAACACCACCACTTTTAGTGGTTGCATCATTAACATTTCAATTCCACTAGTTGAATTCCTATTGGGAACTATCTTAGTTGTACTTGAAATCACAACAACACTTGGGGCCATAATACCCTGATGATGGAAACATAATTAGGCAATAAATACACTTGCCACTTTTCAATTTGAACTTCATGGGTGTGTTTGAATTCGTGGTAATAATTTATTAATGACTTTTCAAATGTTAAAACAATCCTTTCCATGCCATGAAGGGTGTGACAAATTGTGAATTACACATCTATTGCATATCACACTAGTTATCAAATTTCCTAAATGATATCATTTAGTTCAATGGTGTTAATTGGCTCGGAATACCAATGTAGCCCTTTGGTGGCTCCATAAAATTTGTCCATGTGTCACAACAATTTGGTGTAATAATTGGTAATTGCTTACTAGAAGGATGCGAATCCAAACTCAAAAGTTCCTTTCTTAATGATGGTGATGACAATGGTGTTAGTGTTTGAAATTGAACCCCCCCCCCATTTTGTAAATTCATCAGTACCATTTAGACTTTAAGCATTTCTTATCTCTAAATCCCATGGCAACTCCATGGTGACTTTTATCCAAAACCCTAAGTTTAAAAACCCTAAGGTATGTTGAACATGTGGGCTTGACTTAACCCTAATTCATGGCATTTGCACCCATTAAGAACGTTCCAAACGAATGTGTGATTCACTACGAATATAACAAATGTGATTTATTAGTCATTAATATGATTTCACCACCACAATCACCCAATAGAGTTCATTTGATCATCACCTCTGGATGCAACTTGCAACAATGTCAACAAAGGGTTACAACTTAAAAGCCCCCATTAAACATTCAATTTTATTGTTGGAATTGATGCGTATGAAGTCAAGTGAACTTTATAGTGCAAAAAGGAACTAGATAGTAGTTTTATCCTTTTTCCAATTGTTGAATAAACCGATTTTAACCCTTGGAATTACCTAATTAAGTGAGGGAAAACACATAGCCTTTCACCCAAAGGATCCTTTTTTGCAATATGCACAGGTATTGGGAATGATCAATTCACAAGTTGTACATCTTGTTGGATTATCAAGCAAACCACACATTTCTCCACATTCTTTACCTTATGATGGTTTATGAATAGTAACCCAATTGTCATGTTCACCATTTTGTCGCCTAATATGTTGAAAAATAGTTGCAAGATTTCACATTGCATGTTCCATTCATAAGGGCAACTTGGTAACACGGTAACATAATTAATGCTAAGACATGGCACCCTTCAAGCCTTTTGATAACTTAAGGTCATAGCCTATCCATGTCCCCAACAAATCTTAGTGGCATATGAGGTTATTTGAACCACAATATCTTTGTATTAACTAGTAAACTTGACAACATAGTGGTACTTTGGGGTGTTGTACTTGGGCAATAAATGATGATGGAAATTTTTAGTAGTTTATAAAAAATTTCACTAAATTTTTTTTTGAAGTTTTGAAATTTTAAGAAAATTTGATAATTTTTTTAAAAAGATGTAATTTTTCTAAAAGAATTATTGGGCTAAATGTTAAAAGATATAGATGGAAAAATAATCTAAAAGGTTATTTAATATAAACTTATAGAAGGTTTAGTTGGTAGAACTTTTCAAAAGGTTGATTATCTTCTAAAAGGTTCCACTAAATAGTATAAGAAAAGATCTAGAAGGCATCTTCCCTCAATTTCATAAATGCAAGTTGTGGCCTTGTACTTTTTGTTCACTTCATGTTTAACTTGCATGATTTCTTGTTCAAATAATAAAATGGTTTAATTTTTGTTCATTGTTGAACTTCTTGGTTGTTAAATCTTTTAATTTTCTCCAAGTTGTGTTTTTGACACCAACAACAAATGAACCAAAGGACAACCCCAAACAACACAAAATGGGAATGAACTTTTCAAATAACATGACTTCCCAATTTTATAACTTTTGTTCAAAACTTCAAATAGAAATTGAAAGTCAATGATGTGGCATTTCACCACCTATGGGTTATAAGAATGAGTGCTTATTGGCACAAACATCAAGTTGTAAAAAATTTAACGAAAATTGATTCTATGCAAGCCAACATTCATGCCCCAAAAAAAATTTCCAAATTTTTGTTTGCAAATGAATTGAAATCTCCTGTGCACATATGCCATTTCTCTAGAAACCCAATGGTGTAGATGGTCAATTTTAACCATGTATGTGGGAAAAATGAATTCCTAAAGAAATTCCCAAAATATTTTGTTTAAATGACTTATTTTTACTAACTAAATTCTTGGTCTAATCACTAACCCTTGTTCACCAACTAGGTATGATAAAAAGTCAAATGAAGGAAATAAATTTAAATTATGGATGAAATATTTTGAAGATGGATGAAAAAGGAAAAAAGGCCCAATTTTTTTTTAACTTTTTTTTTTTTTTTTCCCATGTTACAAATTTGAATTGGCCTCAAACCTACCTCTCTCAAACCTTAGCTTCAAATTTTTTGAAAAATAATGAAAATAGAAAAAAGGAAGTCCAAATTTGATCCCCCCTTTCCCTTTTATTTTAGGCTTGGCCTTGGGCGAGCAAACCTATGGTCGGTAGATTTGGCTTGGGTTTCGGCAAGCTCGAAATATAACTAGCAATTACAAACTTCAAGTTCAATTATCATTGAACCTTTTTTGTGTTGTCACTTTCCCCTCCTTTTATTGCTACAATAGTTGTTGTTGCCTTTGCACATGCCCCATGTCAATTACAAAAGCGAGGAACTACCTCGCATGCCCCCTTATTGTGTTGCCATTCAAGATCAAACAATCAAACTTCCTTTAATTGGTGATGGTGGTGGTTGTGATATTGCACTTGGCATTTTTCACCTATTGACACCAAGAGGGAGAGAAAGAATAGGAGAGGGGGAGAAAGAAAGGAGGAAAAGACAAAATGAGACAAAAACTTGGGGCTTGGGGGTTTTGTGGTAGGGTAGGTACTTCCTTGAATTTTTTTTCATAACACCAAATCTCACAACCATTGAAGGTTGCTCCCAACAATAGTTCCTTTTATTCTCCTTTTCACACTCTAGGGTACACAAGGCTCCATTGGAATTCAAGTTTCTTTGAAGTGACAATTAAAACCAAATTCAACTTTTTCAAAATAGCTTTCAAAGTAGACTAAGAGAGCCTTTTTAGTTGCAATTTCTACTAGTTGCAAAACAAAACAAAACAAAAACTTCCCAAAACCAAAACACAACTCAAGCACAAAGCTTACAACTCCACAACACTTGCCGCAAGTAAATCTTGTGCAAAACACAAACAAAATAAAAATTGGTGCTTTAAAAAATTGCATTTAGTTGCAACACAACACAAAAAAATTAGACTTTTGATGATTCAAAAGATTTACTCACCTACAAAACCCACATGAATCCAAGCCCAAAACACATAAACAAAATTCACATAACAATGTGTAGAAACAAAATTTGCATAAAAACATAGAAAACTTGCAATAACAAACCTTATTTATTTTGGAATCACACACAACTTGAGATTATATCCCCAAAATAAAATATCTTAAACCTAGTTCACACTTTAATTGGTTTCAAACTAAAACATATTTAGCTACATTAATCCAACTTAGGATTAACCTAATTATGATTTAACTGAACAACTAAATTAACATTCTTTCTAGGTTTTTAATATTATATTTGCTCCTAGATGTTATATGTAGTGCAAATGAATGTTGCAAGAAGTGTAAAGTGATGTCTTCCATGCATTCTTGTGCAAATTTTCACAAGGGTAAAATTGTGGTTTTTAATGCAAGGAAACAATTTCATGTGTTTTGGCATGGGTTATTCTTGGGCTTAGAGAGTGGTGAACACAAAACTATCATGAGAAAAACTTCTTCACAATCACCACACTAACAAGTTAATGGCATGCATATTATACTTTGTTGGTCAAATGTGAACCTCGTTTCTTCATCATGCGCGGAATTCAAATATGAGCACCAATTTTATTTTTATTCGCGAAAATTTGTAGAAAGAAAAATTAAAAACTGAAGAATTGAAAATGAAGTGATTTTTGAAGTTTTTAACCACCAAAAGTGAGGGGAAAATAAAGTAAAAATCACTACATTTTTATATTTGGTTTTTAGTGTGTAGCTACAATATAAAAGGGCAATTAATGATTTGTATTTCCTATTTGGTTTATAGCCAAATTTGGCTAAATCTTCATAAGGATGATGACCACTTTTTCTACATCTTTGTGTGGATGATAGCCACTTTGGCTACAAACAAAAATGCCTTAAAAACCACTAATGAACACCAAGGTTCTTTTTTCAAATTCTTCAAATAGTGAGGATTCTCAGCATTAATAAACATTGAATGAAAGCTATCCTAAGTGGGTTGTAACATTTTTCTAAAAGTGTTGCTACAAGTGGTGACCTAGGAAATGCCTAAGTCTAGAGCTTCATTGATAAGCACTTAATTTGAGAATTGAACTTCAACTTTTTCCAATTTGAAAGTTTTTTTTCTCGCAATTTGAATGTATTTGGTTTATTTGAATTATCTATGTACCTAGAATATAACCAACTACACTTCATTGTAGTAAGCATGCTTATCCCATGGTTAGCTATCCTAACAACCTCTATGGATGAGGTTTTCCTCTGCAAATTGACCTATTGTTGCGTCTCTTGCAACCATTGCAATTTGCCTTGTTTTCTTATTCTTTACTTTATTACTTTGCTCATGACAAAATGTTTTTCAAACTGTGATTAATTTCATTATTTTTATTTCAAAAAATGACCCAAAAAAATTTCGCCACTAAAAAAACACTCATGAGCACTTTACAGAAGCAACCCATCATTGGCTCACTGACAAGGGGCTTGGGGGAATACAAGAAAGCCAATTGTGAAAGCTAGTCCAGTCCGACCAGTGGAAACTTAGGATGTAGAGAGTCTAGACTAGTTAACCATTGGACAGAAACAAAAGTATTTAGTTGCTGAATAGAAACAAAATGTACAACATACCTTACTGGAATAAAAAAAATAAAAAAATTTTAAAAAAAAAGAAAAAGAAAAAATGGAATGAGCCACTCAAGGGCCCTCTCATTGGTGGGAGGAGGTGACCCTGATGAAACCTACAACTTGATGGAAAATAGTGTATATGAGCTTTATAATCATGAATGGCAGAATTGGTGGGTCATATTTTGTGCCAAAAAGATTGTGTTTGGAGTTTCATTTCTCTATACTTGTTCCTTTTAGCTAACTCACCTGGCCAGCCCTCAAGTCAATGCACAACCACTTTGCCACATCCCTTTAGAATGAGAAAGGTTAAGGAGAGGCAAGAAGATTCACAACATGCCAAGCTACGCCTTTTGTTGTTACCATCTCACCTAAGGCACACTAAACCCTAAACCCTAAGCCTTTGGTTCCCCCCATTGACCTAGTAGAAGTTGGTTAAGTTCTTGTTTCCCTAGATGCTTAGTTGAACTGGTAAGATCATAAAGTAGAAAGGGTATCCTCTACCACAAATTGGCTAGTGATGAAGGTGCATTGGTTGCGATGTGTGGAAGAGATGAAGAATGCCTCTTAACTAAGCACGACAACACACTCCAAAATTGTACTCACATGTGCATGCTAGAGGGCTATGGACACACGCACCGCTGAATACAATATTTGATTTCATTATTAAAGGGTGTAATACGGTTTATATGCCACCTCATGTAATTAACAAATTATAAGTAATTACCCAAGAAAATGGGGCCACCTACAATTTTAGTAAATTCGTTAGTTACAACTACCCCCACTAACTTCTCCTAAATAAAAAGCTTCTCTGGTTGCTTGGACTATAACCGTGCGACTAGAGGAAAAAAAACTTTAGATTAATCCAAGGTTATGTATTGTCAATTTGAAAATTAAATATAATTCATATTGTCTTTTAAATTATCCAAATATTATGATTTTACTTTCATTATTTATACCTACAATTTTTACATTGTAAAGAAAAAAAAGAGTAAATTAAACAAATTATTAATTTTAAACATTTGCAATGGTAGAGAATGCAAGGTGATATTAAAAACCATTTTACATGAGAAATAGTTTTATAAAGTTGAAGACATTATCATTCTTAATGTACAAATAAATGAGATATATGAATTAATCTTGGACCATTTCCCATAAAACATCCAAAATCATTTACATGTAAAGATAAAGTTAAATTAATCTTTAGATTTTACTTTTATGATCATTTTGAATTATAAAAAAATTATGATCATTTTAATTTTTATTTATGATCATTTTTATAAATGTGAAAGGTTATGTTTAGCTTCACTTTGAAAGGGAAGTTTTCTAAGCATATGTGAGAAAAAAAAGAATAATGATATAGAAGGTAGAGGTTTATCAATTTAATAATTATTTTATAAATAATAATAATAATAATAATTATGGAATGCACTCTAATAGTTAAATTTAAAAAAATCACATTATGTTTCCCTATGGTTCCCAATAGTTCATCATTGTTTATGTCAATTTGAAATTTGAATATAATATAGATAACATGGACATGAAAAGGCACATGTTAATTTGCGTTTTCCTCATATCCATGAAGGTGGATATATAGGGGAAAGGAACGAAGCAATTAGGGCACACAACATTCATGAATGGTTTGAAGCTATAAACTTTTGACAAATCATAAAGCTAGAGAATACCATAATACCACAAATATAATCCATATGACAATGTACATGATTTATTTTAAAACAAAAATTATGTTAGGGGTGTAAAAAAAAATGGTGCCTAGCAACAACAACATGCAATAATAAGGTACATGACAAAGTAGAACAAACAAAGCTCATTTCATGCTCTAAAGCAAAATAGAGAGATCTAGATTGCAATCTAGATAAAGTTGCAAACTCTAAGCTAGTAAGCCTATGGATAAAGTTGGGCTATGTCAATCTAGACCTACAAAGTCGATACCCTTACTAGCTTAGGGTTCCCATGACACAAAAGCTTCAATAAAGCCTCTTGGCGACAAAGCTTGTAGTGTGGACTAAAATGTAAATTGTCATGCAATGCCAAACTACTTGGAGTGTGTGCATATATATATTTTGTCCAAAGTCATGAGTATCTTCAGGAATGAAGAATGTCCATGGGCTTTGAATTGCATGTCCAGTTTGAAGAAGTATGATTTCATCGGTACCATAATACTACTAGAAACCCAATTTTGGTTTCATCTTCATCACTGTAGGCTGGTTGATGAGGATAATAAAACCATTGGTGTAATGTTTACTAAAGAACACATGAAAAGCAAAACCCGCTCCATCATGATTCTCATGATCACAATCATTGTATCAAAATCATTACAGCACAAAATGGCAATGTCATGCCAAAGTAGTATTGCTGCTGATGATGGGTAGGAGTGTGTACCATCCAGAAGTCAATCAGGACAGAATTTCGTCCATGAAACAGAGTGGGTTTCAACCACTCCAACTGGATTCCACGGTTCTCACCTAAACCCTCTACTCTGTCACATGGTTTGCATCAATGAAATCATGAATGGGTAGCTTTGATTTGAGTTGCTCAAAGACTTTTTTTGCTGGATATGTAAGAGCATCTCTCCTTGATCCTTTGTAAACCAACAGCAGTTCCCATGTCTCAAGAGTCCGGGAAATATATGATGCCCCATTGCAGAGAGGAGGAGAGGTATTTAGCAAGTAAGCTTTTTTCTGGTTGTGATCTCCACCAAGATCATTAACCTTTGAAGCAGAGACAAGACACCTCAAAATTTGTCTCAGCTGCACAGAATGCAGTCCACTTCCCCCCTGGATTCCTATCATAGAAGAACGAGCAAATCTGAATTACCCAAATGTCTTAAAGCAAGAGATTCCATAGAGACAGATAACAACATCCTAGGGATTCTAGTATTCACAAGTAATAAACCACAAAATCTGAACAAAAAAGCTCGTATTTGACAAGAATTATGCTCTAACAAGGACAAGCTCTTCCAGGACTGGAAATGACTGCATCAACTCCTGGCAAATGGGTGTTGGAGGCCAATGTCAGACATTAACTGGCATACTGAGTTTGTGTCAGAAGACCAGCAGTAACAGGAACTGGAAGACTAAGCCATCATGCATGGGTGACTGACTAGCTTGCAAATGAATAAATGAGAGAGATGGGAGGTAACAAAGGAAACCGAGAAGGAAAGTGGAAACACAAAGAAAGTTCATAAGCACCATCATACACTACAAATTGATTTCAGAATCTCCTTGTTGGTAACAATTGTATCCATGATACAGAGCTTACATGTGGAAAATACACTAACTAGAGCCAATTGAAGTGTTGTTGATGAGACCTACGTTAGACACAACCTGATGTTTGTGGATTTCAAGTTTCTGATCTGCAAATGGCAGAAGCAGCAGCAGCAGCAACTCTATCAACAATGTCCATGTGAAGGAATGCGTTTGAGTTCTGTACAATCATTGTGCAGAGCTGACAGCCATGGACTCTAAGAGAGAGAGCCGGTTCTTGACAATCTGAAGCTTGTCTTCAGCTTCTTTTGCTTGATCTCTCACCCCTTGCACTACAGCTGCTGGCGCCTTCTCCACAAACTGCAATCATTCCACCAATCTTTTTGATTGTCAAAAAGCAAACTTACTCCCCTCTTCAAACATGACATAAAAAAGTAAGCACTTTGGACATGGTTTTGCTGATTAGAGCTGTTATCAAAGTTGGGACAAATGTGCTGCTTCAATGTTCAAGTTGTGGGCATCTGCTTGCAAAGAACAAGAGATGAGATTCATTGAACACCTTCCAACATCAAAACCTGAAGAAGGGCAATCCATTAAGTTTGTGATTTTGCAGTGCAATACAAAAGGCCTTCGTACCTTGGTTGATGAAAGGCGCTTCATACTGGAATCCAAGTCCAATTGCAGTTTGGAGGCCTGCTTATTCAGCCTTTCAACTTCTTTTCCTATGTCCACCATATCTGTTAATGGTAGATAAGCTTCCAACCCATCTGCCACAACTAAGTGCACTGATTGCATTGCCTCTCCTGTCCAAACCCAGGAAATACACTCAACATGTAAAGATGCCTTTGTTCAATCAGGAATCTGTCAGGAAAAAAGACACCTTTATTGAATAAGCCTAGAAGGAACAAATTCACACCTCTGGTAGGGCTAAGACTTTCAAATCTAAGAGAGAAAACTGTACCACCTGCAAGGCAACTCTGTTGAGGAAATATGCTTGTACCTGGAGAGCTGGACAGTATCCGAAGATTGTCAGGATCAAGCCTGGAAAGTGCCACCAATACTGCTTTTTCCTCCTGCCCAAAACCCAAAAAACATTGAACCTGTGTATAAATCCTCCATTGTACCCTCTCCCCAACATCCTGCAATTGTAATTATAAACAAAACAAATGCAGCATTGGGGAAGGTCTCAAAATGGGGGGGAAAAGGGGGAGGTTGAAAGATTAAGGGGCTGTAAAGTACATCAATCACACTTTGGAAAGTTGGATTTGCCACAATGATGGCCGAGATCCGCTTTGCAGGCTCCACTGAATACTCTGCGCGTGCATTCCTTATACTACGAATCTGTCACAACCCATCACATTTTTGAGAAACAATTGTCTAGTTGTTAGGGATGTGATTAAGGTCCCCATGCATAAAGACTACATACATTCTCTTCTTCTACCCAAGAGAAACATACCAATGCTTGCAAGTCCTCAAAGTGCCGAACAGAAGTTGAGTCCTTGGAGAGACCTGACTGTGGCCATGTCGAGACTATCAGTGCAGGACCTTCATGTGGAATTCCCTGCAACAAGTGCACTTAATGTTTATACACATGGATCAAACACAAAGCAGAAAACCAGGACCTTCATTTGGGCTTCACTGCACACAGAAGAAATCAATGTTAACTCTGCATCAGACAAAAAAGCGAATAAAAGAGAAAAAGGCAGCTCCTCCAAACAGCACTGAAATTCTGGACTCTATAAAAACACTCTAAAAAGTTCACTGTCTCTTGGGAATCATGAGTGTTCTAGACATTTGATTGGTTTCAAGATCTAGACCACCACATACACCCACCACCCATACACCAATGCAATCAAGACCACAAAATGCATCTCCATGCCTCATGTAGGGATAAACCCAAAAAATATGATCAGAAAAATAAGGATCCAGAGCCCAACCTGCCAAAGCTCTTCGGTGACAAAAGGCATCAAAGGGTGCAATAACCTCAGCACAGCATCAAACACATATACTAGCACTGCTTGTGTTTGTGCCAGAGAGGTGGAATCTTCTTTGTTGTAAAGTTGTGTTTTGCTTGCCTCAATGTACCTGTTGCCTCACAAAACCATTGTTGCAATTCAATCTTTTGCACTAGGGTATATCAGCAAGCATTGATGCTGTTTTAGAGCTCAATGAGTCAACAAAGACATTCAAAAGAGTGAAAGCCACAGTAATTCCAAATGAGAATGTAATCCTGCAATAACAAAGTTGCAAGGAGGAGCTAGTGTACCAGTCGGCAAAATCATCCCAGAAGAATGCATAGATAGCACGTGCTGCCTCATTGAAAAATAACCTCTCGTAATCTGTTGTTACTGCATCCACGAGTGCATGTAGCTTTGACACCTGTCATCATGAATCGGTGGGAAAAAAAGGCTGAAACTAAACAACATATGACAAGGACATGCCAGACAACAAGAACACAAAATAGTTGAACACCAGATGATACAGAGACTACTACCCTGACTAAATGTTGCACAATAATGGCTGTTTTCAAACTCAAATCTTGTAACAAAGAGCAACCCATCAACAAGATCAGAGGTGCATACAAAATCCAGCAGAGAATGTGAAGAATGGATTATATCCCACAAGACCAGAAACCATTTCTCTGGATGCCAGAAAGGAACCATTTTGGTGAACATGGTTGGAACAATGATTCTTCATCACAACCAAAAACTGATTTCAAGTAGAAGGATAAGTTCCAGAACATAGCAAGGTGAGCAAAAGTGAGATTAAGAGGAGGGAAAATACATACCACCCAGCGATCTGTTAAGGGAAGACCACCCAATGCTGCCTCTGTTTTGAACTGAGATACCCAGAAAAATTCAACTTCCAATTGTCTTCAATCAAAACTTCTCAGAAGAAGAAAGGAAGAAAAAGAATCTGAAAACTGACACATCTAGATGAAGAAAGTGCTTCACCAGCTAAGTAAGCATCTTGAAAGACAATACATCTAGAGGAAGAAAGTCAAGTTTCTTCCCAAAAAAATTGGATGTGAGCATTGAGGACATACCTCATAATCTTGTAGACGCTTCCAAGCAGCCTCATCTGTGGAAGGTGGCAAATTTTGGAGAATGAATTTCCCAGCATTCCAGAGCTTGTTGGTGAAACCTTTGTTGGCATTCAATCTCTCCATTGACAAATTCACATCCTACATCCAGGACAGACAGCATGTAGAACAGCATCAGACAAACAATGGAACATTTTTTCCACAATGTTGTCACTATGATCCAAGACTGCTATTGCAGGTTTCATGTATTTCTTCTATCATAACTCAACAGACTGACAGACTCAAGGTTTGTCCACCCAAACAAAAGGAAAGCTATTGAATCACAAAGGTCTACAGCAGAATTTGTGGGTGCTCAATTTTGTAGAGAGAAAAATAGGACTTTACCTGACCAGGACCACTACCAGTGACAAGTGTAAACCGCAGTGCATCCGTTCCATACTCTTGGATTGTGTCCAAAGGATCCACCACATTTCCAAGTGACTTTGACATCTTGCGACCCTGCTCATACCACATCACAATCAAATTGATAGCTTCATGATTCCCAGACCCAAGAACAACAGGTTTTGCCAAGGGGAAAAAAGGTGGCAGGGTACAGAGGAGCTCATGATTTTGAGATTTATTAGAAAGAGCACTTGCTGCCTGCAAAGAATGAGGAAGGGAGGATGAGGAACGAGTCTTTTTTGAACATGTTTTACCTGAGGATCTCGAACAAGCCCATGAAGATATACAGTTGAGAAAGGTGACTTTCCAGTGAATTCAATGCCCATCATTATCATTCTTGCTACCCAGAAGAAGAGAATGTCGTGTCTGATTCCACCCATCGCAATAGGCAATTCCATGTACATTAGAAAATTAAAAATTATCACATGAATCAGTCAGAAACCCAACAGAAGAAAAACACAAGAAACATTTCCACTTCTGCTTCAAAGTGCACCTTCATTTAACATTATTGGGTTATGTTTCTTGAGGTCCATTTCCATAAAGACTGGAGAGCCACAGAACAATACCCAGTTTCTAGCACAGAAGTTGGGTAGAATAGCTGGAAATCATCTGCAGTGGTGTCAGGCCATCCAAGGGTACTGAAAGGCCACAGCCCGCTGCAGCTCACCACATATGCCACATTCCGTCAATGCGCTGGTGATGAAGCAGTATTCAGACTCACCGGATTTTGTCATACCAAAGTGCACACAGTAGGTTGGTACTACATCTGGACTAGCTTTTTATCCTCAAGACAAAGACAAGATCTTCTGATCATCAGCTGAAGAGGAAAAAATTGTTACCTGGAAAACCAAGTGTCTAACACATCTGACTCTTGGGTAAGTTTCACATCACTGCCATACTTTGCACAGGCAAGACTATAAGCATCAGCTTCACAGCGTGCAACCACATACTCCTCTTCATCAGTGCCTTCCACATACCATACTGGAATCCGATGACCCCACCATAGCTGCCGACTGACACACCAGTCCTTTATGTTGGACAGCCAATGATCATATATCTAGTGCCCACCAACCATCAAATAAAAACAGGAAGATTGTAAAGCTCCAATTGTACTGTTGATGTTCATATGAATATAATGTGATCTTCCCACTCAAAGAAAAAAAATCACCACTGTTGGGGAAAAGTTCGATTACCTTTTCAAATCTGTTTGGAATAATGCAAATTTCACCATCCTGAACAGCTTGCAGCGCTTTCTCTGCTAATGGCTTCATTGTCACAAACCACTGCTTGCTTACCAATGGTTCCACCACCTAAAACACCCACAGCCCATAACCATAGTCGCCAGTTTGTGCCTACCAATCACCTGGATCTGATCTCTAATTAAACTCCCACAAAGTGCAAGCTTTGTGAACCCAGTTTCTACAGTTTCTCAGCTAGAGTTGCACATTCACTATTTCAGAAAAAACTCTGATCTAATGCCCATTGCAAACAGACAGACAGAATAAGCTCAAAAGTCACTCAATGTTGTCACTATTGCAACTGTGTCAGAAGAAGCAGCAGCAGCAGCACATTAACATCAACAAAGATTTTGAAACAACAGGTACCTCGCCGCCTCGTTGGGACCTGGGTACCCGCATTGTGTAGGGGTCTGCCTTGATTGCCAGACCTGCCTTTTCCAGATCAGCCCATAGCTGTTTTCGTGCCTCAAATCGGTCTAGTCCACTGCAACCATGGGGGAAAAAAACATGGAGATCTATGCATCAGTACTTGACTTAAGAGAAGTTGGCTCATTGTCATTCACAGATTGGAATTCACAGGTTGGAAAGATCAGGGGATAAGGGTGTACCAATAAACTCCAGCTCTGTCATTGAGGGTACCATCATTGTTCATAATGTTGATAATTGGAAGATCCAACTTCTTGCCAATTGCGTAATCATTTGGGTCATGTCCTGGTGTGATCTTCAAAGCTCCCGTTCCAAATTCTCTCTCAACATACTGCTTAGATGACACCCAAAAACTTCAGCATTTTCTTTAGCTTTTTCAGTATCATCTTACGTTAATAGTCTGGATTATATTTTCACCATGTTTACTTCAATGATCAATGTCAAAGATGGGTGTTGTGATGACTTTTTCCAGTTCTATGTACCTCATCAGCAATGATGGGGATCTGGCGACCCTCACTCAGTGGGACAACTGCCATTTTCCCTACATACTTTGCATACCGCTCATCCTGCAATATTTTTTTTTCCATATAAGACAGATGATGCTCCCAGTCAGCCTCCAGGGCTATTATCCCAAAGAGAAACATACACAGCTTTTCTTTCCAGTTCTGTAGGATACAAATAAAAAGAAAACCCCCAAGAGTCCAGATCACTGTACAAAAGGGCCAGAGCATACAAGAGAGAAAAACTGATCTGTGCAATGAGAGTACCCACCTCGGGATGCACTGCAACAGCTGTATCTCCCAACACTGTTTCCGGTCTGGTAGTGGCAACAGGTAAATAGTCATCACTGGTTTCAGCAGCAACCCACCAAATCTTTGGATTAGCATTATCTCTTATATAAAAAAATCACTAGTTTTATTATAGAATGCAGCAGTTCCATCATCTCCTCTCCTTTGCAGAAGAAAGAGGGTCTCAACTTTTCTGACCAAACAAATGAGCAAATCAGGTATATACATTCATTCATTCCAAAAGAGTTCTGATGTACCTTGTACCACCCGCAACATGATACTTGAAATAATAGAGTTTGCCTGGCTCCTCACTATATTCCACTTCCTGCACCCCACCGTAACCTGTGGTTTCAGTAAGTCTGTGTGGGGTTGCCATAGACACAGCCCCCCCCCCCCGGGTGTAAGGAACTATTGCCATTGTGGCAAATGAGGGAGATAGAGGGGCAGGTGTTTGGTACCAGATCTGACACTGCTGTTTGGAGATTGGGCGACCAATTCACCATGTAACTACCTGTATCAAAGATGTGCATCACGGCTCCACATGTCAGTTGACTCTACTATATACTTTTTGAGGTTCTATAAAAGATTGTTTGGAAGAGTAGATAGCACAAGCGGAATCTTGTGAAGGAGATGGAGATTGTTAACATTAACTGTAACAGGACAGAGTACCTATTGCACAACCAATCCATAGAGAAGGCAAAAATTAGATATACCTACCACGATAAACAAGACCCTTTTCATGGAGATGGACAAAAGCCTCCATCACAGCTCCTGCATGCCCCCACCCCCACATGCACCATTCACAATCAATGTCCAAAAGAGTATATAGCCAAGCATAAAAACTGAGCAAAGAATATACAAATTTTCAGTAAGTATAATGCACATGTTTCTGGTAGCTTGATTATGCTTTCAAACATGATGCTAAGGAGAAGTGGCAGATGGGTCTCATCCAATGCTTGATGGGTCTCATCCACAATCAATGAGGGAAAATGTTCATGGACATGAAATGGGTGGATTGGCATTGTCAAGTTTGTAGCAGAAAGAAGAGGAAACCTCCCACGAAGTGCAAAGTTGAGAAGAAAACACTACTTACGACTCAACTGATCATCAAGGGTGAAGCGTTCTCTCGTCCAGTCACATGATGCACCTAACCGCCGCAGCTGATTTGTGATGGCACCCCCATACCTAGAAGCAATCAATGTTTTTAACTCTCAGAAAAGCTAGCTGCAGTCTCTAGTATTTATGTCTTTGTCATCTTCTGTCAACTGCTATCTCTCATCTCTAGACTCTTGCTGAACAATGTGCCTTTTTGCAACCAAGCATTGGAAACAAAAGAAAGGTTTTCACCCTCAAAAGGTTGAAAGATGTACCAACTTCACAACATGAGAAAAAGTTTGTGGGAATAATCTAAAATTTAAAAGAAAAAAAAACAGATTGAAGAGATGATGAAATGCTGGCACCCAAGTATGAGAAACAAAAGATAGTGAGAGAGGTTTGAAAGCAGGAGTGTATTATACTTTTCTTTCCATTCCCAGACTTTGCTCACAAATTCCTCACGAGTGAGATCTGTTCGCTTGATACCTTGGGAAGCCAACATTTTCTCCACAACCAACTAAATTTTTCAATTCCACCAAAAGAAAAAAAACACTGTCAGAGGATGAGCTTGCTTCTAATATTTCATCCACAACATTGTCTCTTCCTCATATGAAGAACTTGCAAAATCAAAACTAGGACTCACAAACACTGAAAGACGCACCCACCCACCCAACATTGTCTACATTTTGCTTGCTGGCCAGCTGGTGCACAGGAGAGAGGGCAGGCGTACCTGAGTAGCAATTCCAGCATGGTCAGTGCCAGGAAGCCATAAGGTAGGCCTACCTCTCATGCGCCAAAACCGTGTCATTGTATCCTGGCAAACCCAAAACTCAATTCAGTGTTTTGAAGAGCAATGACACCCATCTTGAACTCTCTCTTCTTCTCATCTTGGGAGCAGGAATGGAAGAAGCAAGAGCAAAACCCCAACACAAGAAGAAAAAAACTATCCCAGGCATAATCATCAAGCAAAGATCATCCATCTTGCAATTTCCATTTTCCATGGATTTTTGCAATATGGAAGAATGGTCATGACCCACCCACTATCAAAAACTCTCTCTGAGAGAGAGCAAACAATTCCCTGTTCTCCAAGAAGCACAAAGTAAGCAAAGCAAAGCAAAGCAAATGAAAAAAAAGAATCACCTCAAGTGTGACAAACATAGCATGGCCCATATGAAGAGCTCCAGTCACATTTGGTGGTGGCATTGATATGACAAAAGGCTCTCCTCCTCCTACAGCAGCAGAAGAAGTGTTGGGCTTAAAATAGCCTTGTGCCTCCCACCTGCACAGATGCAAATCCACACCCCACCCCTCCAAAAAAAGCCTTAAAGTTGTGAACTGCTTTACTACTAGAAAAAACCCACATCTATCTCCCCTGCCTGCCACAAGTGATTGCAAAAGAGAAGGGAAAGGTTTTGAAAAGTCTTTAGGTATTCATTCTGGTTGGAAAGTCATACATACCAGTTGTAAAGATGCTCTTCGGAAGAGAAGTCAAAGTTTTTGGAAAGCTCAATCGGAGCAGCAGCAGCCTTGGTTTGTGGCTGTTGCTGTTGTTGTTGTTCAATGGAAGCTGAAAAACACAAACATACAAAGCTCCATTCAGAGGGGTTGTTGCTCCAGCATTCAAAAGTCCAGAAGCTTTGTGTCTCTGTCTCTCACACACACTTTGTTGCAGTAGAATTTTTTTTCTACTCTCAAATCAGCAAAACCCATTATGGGACCAAATCACAACAGTTCAGAACACAATCAAAGCATTGAATGAGCCCAAGAATCAATCATCATGTCAAAACTTCTTCACAAGCCCAAAAGAATCACCATGTCAACGACAAATGGCCACAACAACAACAGTTTCAGAGCAAAATCAAAAGCTTTAAAGAATCATGTCAAAGCTTCGAAGAAAACTTCAAGACTCATCAGATGAAAGCTCCTTAACAAGCCCAAAGTATCATCACGTTGGTGACAATGGCAGCAATAACAACAGTAGTTTCAGCACACAATCAAAAGCTTCAAAGCAGCCAAAGAATCATCATATCAAAGCATCTTCACAGACAATGGCACCAAGGCCCTTACAAAGAGAGAGATCCAGACAGACAGACAGACAGACTCAGAGGTGTCTACCAACCATGGGTTTAAGGATTTCGGTGGTGCATTGGTTGGATTTCTCGAGAATTCTTTCTTGTCGAGAATTCTGGAGAATTCTTGTGAGGAAATCCAGTCGAATTCATTCATGAATCACACAATTGCAACTGCAACAAAGCCCAATTTGCGGATGTACCAGAATGGGGACTAGCACCATAGAAGTCGTAGTGGCGTACCTGCTCCAGCAGAAAGACGGAAAGAGGTGGAAGCGCTTCTGCTTCGTCTGTGTGGAGGAGGAGGCGGAAGATGGAAATCTTGTGCCACGAGAAAACCAGAAGAGTTGTTGCATCTTCCGTTGTTTCTGGACACTCCTCGAACCGCCCGTCTCACAGACCGCAACGGTGAAGGAAGCACACACCCAGCAGAAGGGAGCGAGGAAGACGCAAGAAGGGAGAGAGACAGTGCTCTTCTTCTCCATAGGCGCAAGGATGAGGACATACGCAGAGTCGTGGATTGCAACGCTCCTCCTGGACATCGACAGTTGCGCATTGCTGCGTGACCCAGCAGCTCCACACTCGCCATTGCCGTTCTCTCCTCCTCCTACTCGCATCTACCCATCATCATCGTCTTCTTCTTCGCGGTCCTGCTCCTGCTGAACTCCTGCTGCGCTTTTTATGTGTTGCCTTTTGTTGCTAGATTTCTGAGCCCTAGACACAATTACGACCACGACGACGGTGGTGTTGCAACTTCCTCGTACAGGAATCAGGATTGTTCATCCAGGCATCGGCAAGTCTTTCCGCATCGGGATCTGCCGGCGACGAGGAACTCACGACCCAAAGTCGCTGAATCCTGCGACAACCTTCCGCAGTTCTCTCGCATACCTACTACCCATGTTGCGATTCTGGTTTTTTCTTGCGCTGCTCTTGGCTCCGTGAGACTCTCGCTCTGCTGAGAGTCTGTGGGTTCGTAGAAACAAGCGAAGGATGATGGCACTTAGAGGAGCAGGAGCAGGAGCAGGAGCACTTCTTTTCCGTGCGCTTTTCCGGCACCCAACGTGCTCCTCAACAGTAGTAGTTTCTTACAATGTCCTCCTCCCTGTTGAAGAGTCTGTTGGGTTGTTGTTGTTGCCGGAAACGAGCTTGCACGCTCCTGTTTTAGGTGGATTCTCTTCTTGCTTGGGTTTTCGAGGAATTGCTGCTGCTGCTGAGGTGAAGAAGAACAATGCAGCGGCAGCAGCGGATGTGGTGCCGCGACCAAGCATGCCGAGGCTGAGCAGCAATGGGATCTTGGGTCGTCGCTTTTACAAGAAAGCGCACGTGAAACCTGCGGAAGACGGATCGTCAGGGTGGTATGTGGTGCTGCTGGACAATCGCGTGCTCAAGACACCAGCCAAGAAGCCCTTGAAAGTACCCAATGCAGCTCTCGCACATGCCGTCGCCGCCGAATGGGAATGGCAGGTAGGTGTGCATGCATGCATGCATGTACCAAACCCCTTGAAGCTCGCAAACCCACCCACCCTCTCTCTCTCTCTCTCTCTCTCTCTCTCTCTCTCTCTCTCTCTCTCTCTCTGTGTCTTGAGGGCTTGGATGGTTGCTGGGTTGTGTTGTTGGCAGGACAGTAGTGGCATCCGACCTTTCACAATGCCGCTCATGAAACTGGCTGCCACCTCCATCGATCAGATGCCAAGCGACCGTGATCGTGTCGTGGAATCACTCTTGAAGTACTTCCATACCGATTCTCTATGTCTTCGAGCTCACGACATGGACCCTCTTGCAGGTCTCCCCTTCTCTCTCTCCCTCTCAGAGGACATGGATCTCTTGCAGGTTCCCTTCTCTCTCTAAACCCTAAACCCTCTCTTATTTCTCTCTCTCTCTCTCAGGATATGGATCCTCTTGCATGTTCTCTCTGTCTCTCTCTCTGTGTATTCAGATCTTTGTTTCATGGGTTACTTGAGTGGGGAATTTCTGAAAGGTGCACATACATGGTGTTCTCATAGATTCATCTTCTTCTTGAAACTTCTCTATGATGGTTCTTCTCTCTTTCTCTTTGTCCTCTTTTCTGTGTTTGCTTCTGTTTAGGGTTTTGCTGCTTTGAATAGTTCCTCTGTCTTCTTCATCCTGGGTGGTGGGTTTGTTTTCTTTGACCATCATCATCCTTGTGACTCTTTTGCATTGATATGTCCACCCTCCTCCTCCTCCATCAAATTGGGAATGTTGTTTGTTGTTGTTGGAGAATATCTACATGTGTGTGTTTGTGTGTGTGCAGAGAAACAGGTGAAGATGTGGGACCCATTGCTTGATTGGTTCAAGAGTGAGATTGGTGTTCGACCTTTGGTTACTTCAAGCATCTTTGGCACAACGCAACCTCCCGAGGTGTTGGATGCTGTGGAGAAAGCAATCCGTGAATGTAGTGATTGGCAATTAGCAGCAGTTGATTGGTTGGCAGGAACCGCACGCTCACTGATTGTGGCATTGGCGATAGCTCGAGGTCGACTGGGCATTGAGGAAGCAATTGAGATCATTCGACTTGAGGAAGATCACCAGGCATGTATCTATGTGTGGCATGCAAATGTTTTTTTCCTGACACAGTTATTTTTCCTTTTGTATTGAACCTCAAATCTCTCAATGCCAACAAGTAGTGCTGCTAACTGACATCATTGTTGTTGACATGTCTTGTAGGTGGAGGATTGGGGTTATGTGGAAGGAGGCCATGACATTGATGAGGCTGACATTCGTGTCAAAATCTCCTCTTGCTCTGTTTTCTTGAGATTACTGTAGGTGAGCAAGCAAGCAAGCACTGTTTCTTCTGCACAAAGTTCAAAATAAGTACACAGATATCATTTGATCCAATCCAGGAGTAGAAGAAGAATGCCTCCAATTTCTGTCACCTTCCAGCAGCTAATGCTTGATTTCAGTTGTGTGCCACCACATGGTGTGAAGGCGAGCATCTGTGTATGCTTTGCAGCAGTTGGTATGTATGTTGCAGAGGTCATTTGAAAGATGCAGGTGAAGAGCAAGGCTGTCCAAAAGAGAAAGGAACCATTGATGATGATGCATTTGAGGCACAATATTCTGTGCAATTTTATTCGTTGGTAATCTTAGAACTGTGTGCTCTTCTTTTCTTTGTTTTGCAGACAAAATGGGGATACAGCAATGAGCTGCAGCTGCTGTAATAATTGGAAGGAATGTTTTTTCTTGCAATGTTCTCACCACAACTCACTCAGCAGCATTTGCAATCTGGTAAGCAAATTTCCCAAACCTCAGTAGCATGACCCAAGTGAAATTTATTGGTAACATGACCTGAGTGAAAATTTTGTTGCAAAACAACAAATAGAGTGCTTGTAAGTAGCAAGGTGGGTGCTTCTTGACATGAAGAGAATGTCAGATTTTTTTCATGATTCATGTGAAACTTAGTCCATCTATTACAATTGCATGAATTGTCTCAGTCAATCTTTTATGCAAATTTTGACTGGATGGGCCGTTACAACTTCTGTAGATTGTCCGGTTTCTTTTAGATTGTGCTCAATGGTTTTGCATTATGCTTTGTATCTGATTGTGTAAGGCAGAAAATTACGTTTTTGTGCAATTTCTACAAGCACCCACTTCGTCTTGTTCATTAGTTGAGGTGTGTTTTGCCAAATGGGCACACTTGTAGAGCTAGCAATGGTGAGGAGTTAAGGTATTATGTTTGACATTCTTCTCGCATTCATGCTTGGTATGGCTATTATGTGCTAAATACACTAAACTCACCACCATTGTTGTTGATTTGTTTGTTCTATTTTTCCTCTGTGGGCAGGTTCTCTATGTTTTGTCTTCCTTTTATGTGTCTATTTTGTTCCCCCCCCCCAAGTTCTTTCTTGTGTTGTTTGTTGCTAGCCAATATCATGGCTGAGTCTTCCCGTCGCTTCTAGACTTGCAACAAAAACTCAGTATTCATGTTAGTGTTTATACTGACCTATACCCATTTCTGGGAGTTGTGAAAGTCAGTGGGGAAGTCATATATTTGACTAGACATTTGACATTTAGCGTAACTAGACGAATTTCAAAACCAGCTAGGATATCTAGGGATGAATGTGTTGTGCAAGTATTATACAATCCATGAAAGATCTACAATGTGATCACATACATGTGCAGATCATAAATTGTCATATGATGGAAAAGAGTTTCCCAAAATCCATTGTTGTAAGTATCAACAATGTTGTGAGTAAAATCATATGGCTCTGTGAAGAGTCCAATATAGACAATATTTGGTTTTTCTTCAAGATTTTTAGTTCATTTACATTTTTACATGTAAATACCAGACGGTTTTTGTTCACAATGTCATCTATTAGATCATATCATTGTATTTTGCAGAAACAAAACATTCAAACTGCTGGTGTAACTTGAGTGTTTGTTTCAGTCACATTGGATTCAAAGAATAGTTGTCAATGCTTCTCAATTTAGGATGAATTGCACAATTAAAACATAACAACAAAATCATTCTGCATCCTCATATGTTGTTGAAAACAATTGTATTACTTTACAATGCATAATGCTTAACATACAAGGATGAATTAAACCATTCAACATTTGCTTTTCCTTGTCATCATTTTAGTATGTATTATTGATCACATGATTTGGGCTCTTCCATGTCATGGTGAAAATGAATGTTCAAATAATCAAGACATGTAAAATCTAACAATCAACTACTTTCTACAATCTAACTCTTCCCAAATTTTTTTAACTATATAATCAAAATCAAGCTAGAATTCTAAAAAACTTCGAAATGGGTATTTATTGAAAGGATTGGTGATTTTTTAAAAACTTTTGAAGCTTGCTGTTGTTTCTCCTTTGTTTTGGTTGTCATCACAATGGTGTGTAGCTTTTGTTTTGCCAAAAAAAGAATCATTTGAAAGTTCCATTTCTTTGTTTGAAAAGCCTTAATAAACAAACATGGGAGATAAAAGTCTCATAAGTAGTCTTTACTAGGTGGGTTGAATGAAAATGCTTGGGAATTTGTCTCTAAAAAGCTTTGTGTTTTCATTGCCTATTATTTGGTTGTCAAATCATTCTTGATGATGCAATTTGTTCTATTGTACAATTTCATCACACGTAGTAAATCCAATTTAGATAATTTCCACAAAATGTGTACATGTATAATGGAAAGGCTACAATATTCATGTGATTTGTTCACTTACATTTGACCTTCACAATGATCATTTTTTCTAATGCACATATTGATCCGACTTCAAGTTGAATCTTTTTGGTTGTCATTTGATAAACATAACATATCATACATAAATGTTAATCTGTTAATAAAAGCAACATTTGTAAACTTTTATGTACCATAATGTTATGTAGCAAGGATATTTATGATCAAAGTTTTTATAAAAATGATTGGATATAATAGAGATTTATGAAATTTGAAGAATAATCCTTGCAATAGTGTATACGATACATGTAATTCTAATATTCTAATGATCCATGAAAGCTCAATGTGGTTTGAATCAATAGTAGTCTCATCATGTGAAGTGGTTGTAGATATAACCAAATGTCAATAGTCATAGTGAAGTGGGTAAATAAAGTAGCCCTATCACACCATTTAGCTTTCATCATTAAGAAATTTCAAATAAAACTTATTACCTTTCAATTAAAATCTCAATTTATGTCTTATGAATTTCAATTAAAACTTATGAAATTTGAATTAAGATCTTAATTTATGTCTTATGAATGTCAATTAAAACTTATGAAATTTGAATTTATATTTGAATTTATGTTTTATGAATGTCAATTAAAACTTATGAAATTTGGATTAAGATCTCAATTTTTTCAAAATCATTAACTAATTTTAAGGATTATTGGGTCTTAAATCACAATCTAAAAATGAAAAATCACTTGTGAAAACCTACTACCACATTGCAATTATACAATGTTTAAAGTGATGGATACTTATTACAAAATTATTTGATTTATTTTATGTTTGAATGCAATATAAATTGGAATTAAAATTTCTTCTAATAAGTCTATTTTTGCCATAGTGTCACATTTTTTTTAATGCACTTCACTCAAAAAATTCAAACAATAATTTGCCACTTGTTTTTTTTTTTTACATAACTATTCAATACGATTTGGAATAAATGTGAAGCATTTTGAAAATAATGCATTACCTAATTATCATGCTATTTCTTTTTTCATCTACACTTATAATAAACTACAACATATTTTTCACATATCATTATTTGTACATCAAATAAAAGAAATGTAATTATTTAGGTGTTAGATGTTTCAAAAATGAATGTTCATGAATGAAACTTTATCCATGATGGATGAAAAGTGGATGTTCATGTAATGATGTTGATAAACTATTGTGGTTGTTATTTGTGATAGTTTTAGACATGCTTGAAGCAATTACAAATGCTTTTGTAATGGGAGAATACCACAAAGTAGTTGCAATGCCCATTTTGAATATCCCCATTAGCAAAACTAATCATCAATTTATAAAAACATTATACAAACACAAAGTATATGAATGTAAATTGATTATAGGTTTTTATGTCTTTATAAAAAAAAAAGTTTTCATTGAACATCAAGGATTAAAAACAAACAATGAAACCAAAACAAAACCACAAAACTAACCTTAAATTTTTTCATAGTTTTTTTGTAATGTTTAAAAAATTTCTTGAATGTGAAAAAAACTAATTATTAAAAAAATTATAAAATTACCATAAACAACTTGATTTTAAATATTAACCATAATTTTTTTCCTTTTCCAATTCATGCTTTCACCCCCATTGTTTGGGTGATGAATTTGAAAGTTTGTTGTCAACTTGTTCAATAAGTTGACAACATTTTTTTTGGGTTTATCATTGTTTATATGTTTTTTTAAAGCCAACACTTTCATCATTAGCCATATCATCCACATATTTTGTTTCATTGTTTTGAAAAAAGATATGAATTATTGACTTTTTCCATTATTTAAAATATAATTACATTCAATTTTTGAAATTATACTTAGATTTTTATTTTGATCAAAATTACAAAAATACACATGAACAACATATGTGGAGTTTTGAAATTTCACACGAATAATACAAGTGAAATATGAAAATATGTTATACTTCTAAAACATTTTGAAACAAAAAACACACATGAATGAAGTATGCAAATCCCAACTATTTGAAAAAGAGAAAACACATTATTTTCAATTCTTTAAAAAATAAGAAAGACCATCAAAATAATAGGCCATTTTGGTGGATTGTTATGAAAGAAACCATTCAAATGACAAAAAATATTCTTTGTGAAGTAGATGTTCATGAAATATTGATTTTTTTTCCAATTAACAAAAGTTTAAAATTTTAGGTTTTTTAATGACAAATTTTTTAAAATATTTTTAAAATTTTCATTTAAGAATCAAACCCATTTGTGGGTTCTTTTATTACAAAATCATTTGTGGGTTTTTTTATTACACCATTTTAAAAATGTTATACATATTTTAAATATTTTGATTGTTAATGTTTTTACATTATTTTTCCTTTTAAAAAAGATTTTTCATTTTTTATTCAATTTGTTAAGGGTCCCATTTGTAAAAATATTAATTTTGAACAAAAATTTTGAAATTAAAAAAACATTTGAACCCATTTGTGATTTTTATTATAATGTCATTTCACCATGTTCTTTACACTATGAAAAAAACCTCATTTTTTCAATTAAGTTTTAACTATTTTAACTATTTCTCAACAAACATTTTAATTGAATACAAAAAATTCAACCTACAAAATCTTTTATGCAATAACAAAATGTTTTTTCTAATTACTCACTAAAAATTTCTATAATCGTTTAACCCAACCATGACATATAGTTGTAAGCAACATATATGTGTTAATTTGTAAATTAATGTTGATTTGACAATATTTTAATTTAAAATATATATCATTTTAATCAATAAACAATTTCAATTGTAAAGTGTTGACCAAATTTCAAGGATTTCACATTAATGTTGTAATTCAATAACATACATTTTTGGAATTTTCATAGTATTAAAGTTGCATCAATATATCTTTTATTCATTTTGGAATTCAATATGAAAATGTTCAATGTCCCAATCTTATATATTAAAGCTACAATGGTGTCTGTCTGTCTGTCTATCCGGGCAGTTTCCAGGCACTGCCCGGACAGACAGACAGACACCACTGTGGTGTGCTTTGTAGAAGGGGGGGGGGGGGGGGGGGGGGG
>Ga0116231_10001658_pt1 | contig 46030 bp, 33 predicted proteins | sample S1TSphgellanicum_2_FD_89695 | JGI IMG/M metagenome (GOLD analysis project Ga0116231, IMG submission 89695) | Host-associated microbial communities from peat moss isolated from Minnesota, USA - S1T2_Fd - Sphagnum magellanicum MG | ecosystem: Host-associated > Plants > Peat moss > Unclassified... | reverse complement strand
TTGAGCATACATACCTTTCCAATGGTAATGAGGAGCGAGAAGGCTATAAGTACGCTTAACTCCAAAGTGTCCAAGCTCCGAGTACCTTCTAAATAAGATTAGATCATTCATCTAGTGGAAGAACCACTTTGTCGCCTTGTGGAAGCATCGGACAAGGTGATTGTCCCTCCATGAATAGTGTTTGGATCGTTGTTGTATGTGATCTTGGTGACTTGATGTAACTTGGGGAGGATATTCCCCATGCTGAAGAAACCTCAGAGTGTCCAAGTCCTCCCATATATCCACAATGGGATGCTCAATTAGGTTACATTGCAATAGTGCAAGATAACTAGATGCATAAGATACATGTATTGTTGGAATCTAGTCGAAACCTTGCTTGACTTCTGAGAAATCTTTAGAGGTAGTGAAGGGTTTTTGTGACATGGTATTCGCATTCTGATGTGTAATACTAGGTTGGTGAATAACCTTGAACTCATATTCTTGAAGTATAAGCACCCAATGAGCTAACTTACTAGTAAGCTTGTCATTGGTCATCAACCACTTGATAGGTTGGTGGTTGGTATACAAAGTGAACTTGGTGCCATAAAGATAGGGCTTGAAATGTATGACGGCCCATACAACATCAAAACACTCCCCCTCGTATGAAGAATAGTTGCTTTTAGCCTTGTTGTTTGGGGATGTATAGGCGATAACATATTCCTTGCCTTCCTCATCAAGTTAGCCAATAATAGCACCAATACCAAGAGCATTCCAATGAGTGTGTACAATGAAATCCTTGTTGAAATTAGGTCTTTTCAGAATGGGGAACTTTGAAAGCTTTTCCTTGAGTGTGTTGAAAGTTTCTTGAGCTTCTTCATTCCATGTCCAAGCAACATCCTTTTTTAACAATGTATAGAAAGGTTGAACAATAGTACTAAAGTTTTGGACATAAATCCTGTAGTAATTACATAGTCTAATGAAGCTATTCAAAGTTTGAACATCAGTAGGATTGGGCATCTCCAAAATGGCTACTACTTTGGCCCAATGAACCATAATACCATTTGGAAAAATTCTATGTCCAAGGTAAACTACTGAGGTGATAGCAAACTCACACTTTTTAGGATGGATCTTCATATTGACTTTGTGGAGCCCCTTAAATAACTCCTCAAGATGAGGCAAGTGTTGCAGGAGTCCCTTGCTATGCACTAGGAGGTCATCTATGTAGCACTAAAGGAAATCTACCCCTTCGAGAACCTAGTCCATGACTCGTTGAAAGAAAACATGTGCATTCTTTAATCCAAAAGGCATCACAGGCCATTCCCACAACTTGTTGCTTCCATGGAATGCCATTTTCTTGCGATCCTTCATAGCTAGCACAGTCTAGTTGAAGCTTTGCTTCAGATCCACAATTGTGAAGATGTTTGAATCTCCAATGCTATCAAATAGGGATGGGCATGGGGTACTTGTCCTAAGGTGTAACTAAGTTCAAAGGCCTATAATCCACGCACATCGTTTTTTTAGTCCATAATCTAATTGAATCCTTCTTTGTTGGCATTATTGTAATAGCTGTGAAATCAGAAATTGATGGCTGAATGAGACCAGCCTCATGGAGTTTTTTGCATCTTTCATCTACTAGTTCCCATTCATGCTTGTTCAACCTATGCCCCCTCTAATAGATGGGTGTCTCATCTGTAAGGTTTATAGAGAACTACATGGTCTTACACTTACCTAAGTCTTTCATTGAGAATACAAACACATTCTCATACTTAATTAGTAAGTTTGTGAGCTAGACTTTCTCCTTTCTGGTGAGCTGGTTCCCCATAACAAAATGGTAATTGGAAACACATGGAATCGAGTTGGAAAGTGTGTTTGAAGAATTTGGTGTATTAGGTTCTCCACTATCCAACGGCACAGATTTGTAGAAGGTTGTAATTGTCTATCCAGAAGCTGATGTACCTCTAGGTGTATCATAAACAACTTGAGTCAAATTACATAGTACCTCCTCCCCCCTAACACTAAGAGTGAAGTGTAGAGTGTTGAAGATAGGCAAATGTATTTGGTCAAGGTGTCATGTACTTGCATCGCCAGATCTATAAGCTGATTAAATCAGTGTTGGTGTTATGTACATTTGAAAGAATACACAGGTTATCAACAACAATGTAAGAGAGTTCAGGTCCATGCTTTTCCCCAATAGATAGTTACGCTCCAATCTAGTCACCTTGGTGTGACTAGTAGTGCCATTTTGGAACCACATAACCCTTTCGTTTTCTTTTGGGCTTGGTTCATCCCAAGTGGTTGAAACATGATGATACATTAGGCTTGGTCCATTTGCTTGAAAGGCATGTGTTCCTAGGAAGGAGACAAAGGTGGGCCAAACACCTCTTAGTTTTCCTATTATGTTCGTAAGAAACCAAGGAGGTTTTTCTTGCTTTGTAACTGATTAGTAGGAGCTCTGATCATCCAATATGTGAGAAACCTGCAGGTTGGGGTTTCTGATGGTGTATTTCAAAGCCAATTGCAGAACTGAGAGTGGTGCAAGGTTGGTCCACTAGTTGTGTAGCTGGTGCGCATAGGAACCGCATTATGCCGCATCGAGTAGGAGCGGCTCTCCAAGGTAATGCTTGACCAGTGTGTAGTGCTTTTGGACTTTCTCCCTCTGGTCAAGTTAAGAAAGGGTGTTTTCAATTACATAACCAAACGTAAGAGAAATGGATCAAGCCCAGGTGATTAATCGTACCATGTCCGTGAAAAGACTAGACCTTGTGTCACTCAAGCCTTCTCCAAATCTAGCTGTTGAAAATCCTTAACACTCCCAACTTGAAATGATAAGGTCCACGGGGCCAAGTAATTCCATAAGCTTGTTTTGAATTATTTGTATGTTAGAGGCAAGAAAGTGGAATTGGGTTTCCATGCGGTGGTTGCAAACTGTTGTGGAAATCTAGTTGTGAGCTCCATCATTCTTGATGCTACCACTTGCCTTGTAATAGGATTAATGTCTACGTAGAAATACCTCTGAACCACATCCCTGACTACAGTAGGGCTTCGAGACCTGTACCAATACCACCAAAGAGCTCTAGTATTGTAATCCCTTCCTGAGGCGGAATGCAGGTGATTAGTTGATGAAAAAATGGTTTAATCTATTTGCCATGGCTTTCCATGTCTAGTTTTGACCAAGGGCTCGTGGGTTACCTTGAACCTTTGTAAAACCTCTGGTCCATGTTGAATGTCTATAGGAACCACCTTCAAGCTTTTAGTAGCTTGGGCATAACCTATCTCCTCTTCATCTCCCTCTATCCACTTGTGGTTAGTTTGTTGGATGTAGGAAATTGACGCACCCCCAAGCTCCTTGATGGATTCAATTGTGAGTCCAAAGAAGAAGATAACGGAAAGAAGAGTTGGGGCGCGTTCCTTAGTTTGTAGCACTTTGGGGGTAGAAGGGTGTGCTAGAGCTCCAGGATGGGATTAGGAAGATTGACAAGCAAGTCACTTACTCACATGGACCTGAAGAAACTAAATAATAGGTTGGTTAATGTGTAACTCGAACTCCTTTGGTGCATGGATGAGCCACGGGTAAACATGTACTCACAAGATTCACCACGGCTCGGACTTGCGAGAAGCCACCACCTTCTCCCTTATAGTATACTCTGTGCCTGGCCACAGGACCAGCATCCAAATGTCATTTTGTCCGGGGACTCCCAAGTGGAAGTCCTGAAATTCCCAAAGTTGGGATTCTTGTGATTTTGGGGGCCCATAACTTTGTGTGCAGACCTCCGATTGAGGTGAGGTCTAAAGCAATATTTTAACCTCATCGAGAGCTTTCCAATGGTATGTGGCACGCCAACTTCAAGCAAGGAAATTAAGGTGATTCCTTAGTTTTACTGATTGGGAGTCAAATTGTCAATTGGACTTTCGGCCCTTCTTTTGCCCATAACTTGTGTTTTAAGTGTCCAAATGAGTCATGTGAACCCATTTTAGACATCTAAGTTCTAAAAGTTTTTCAATGATATAATGAACTTTTCTATACAATGAATTTTGACCCCTGCAATCGCCCTTTGAAGATTTGGGAGTCCATTGGGATTCCAACTCCCAAAGTGGGAGTTCATTTGGGAATGTGGGGGTTCATTCCCTCACACTCTCTTGCACTCTTGGGAGCATGAAATGTGATTCCCGGGCTCACTTTTGGCCCACAAATTTGTAAGCCCTTGCTTTGATCGTGAGCCCAAGGCTAGGGTTGTGACAGAAATGATGTGTGCTTCCTTGAACGTATAATGGTGAGCCATAGGACTATGGTTCCCATGTAAATCAAGGAACATATATCCCAAGTGGTGGACATCGGTCTCCCAATCCGTTCGGTAGTACGCATGCTCGAACTAGTTGTCAATTGTGAAACCTGGTGGAAACAGGGCCTCTTGCCCAATGAACACATCGTAATTGGAGGCATTGGTGATTAAACATCTAAATTATAGGCAAAGTTCCTAATCTGCACCTTCATTGAAGTTAAGTGTAATCAAATCCGAGCTTTCCCTAAGTACCTTCTCTATGCTCCCACTAGTGCGAATTTGCCACATAGATTTCTATAGTTTAGAGTTGAATATGCCCATCTTCTTGGCGAATTGAACTCCAAGAATCACTGGTTGCGCACTTTGTATCAAGAAGTAGCACTCTGGGTGTATGTCCTCCCACTTGGATTGTTGAATTAGTATTGTCGACAATGGCAACTTCGATGGCGATGGAAGTTCTTTCATTAGGCAGCACCTTCGGAAATGAGTGAGAGACTTTGGGGAAAAAATGGGTATCCATAACGCTTTAGCTAAGTAACAAATCCACAAGTGAGGTGTTTTTAGCTCCCTTTTGATATGTGAATGTAGAATCAAAAGTAGGAGAGCCCACTAGTTTAGCCATGTTAGAACTAGTGATTAGATTATGAATGCCATCTACAACACGTGAGCCAATTGAGTGTCTCTCCAAGGTGTTGGATGGGACCTTTGTAGCATGTGGATTAGGGATTAGTAGAGGACCTGATGTGGTGTTCAGGGTATCCTTTAGTATTGCAATTATGTCTTTGGTGCTTAGTTTCAAATCTTGAAAACTAAACAACGGTGTACTCACAAGCTTTTGCGCCATTTCACGCATTTGAAGTTGGCACTCCATAAGCTGATCGATGGAAAATTTTATGTTTTCCTAATGTACGTGTACTCCTGGGACACAAGAATTTGATGCCCTAGTAGCTTGTGGTGTAATAGTCTCCTCCCCCTTCACCAAGAAGGTGAGTTCTTCTTTCTTGTTAAGATGATTAAAAGATTGTGGCATGATTGTTCGAGCTCCTCTAGCCTTGGTAATAGGACTTAAACCAGATGCAAGTCCATCAGTTTGAATTACTTGCCTAATGGCAGAAACTTTGGGTGCCACATTAGCCTCTTGTGTCGCAAAATAGGAAGGGCGAAAAAAAGTGGCAAATTCTAGTGTGAGACTAAAATTGTGTGCACTGGAAAGAACATATTCCCCAACCATGGCATCGTGTGAGAGGCCATAGAATGACCTAGGAGGTTCCTCTTGTGATCTTGAACCTTGTATAGGTTGGGCATGACTAATTGGTTGTGAAGACTTGCCTTTTAGATTAGCAAGTTGGGGCCTCAATGATTTGACTTCATTTTGCAGAGGTTGAACTTGAGCAGTATGGGCTTGAAGCACCTCCTTTTTAGTATTATGCTCTTTCTTCTTAGAATTCTTATTGGAATTACCTTTGGTGGGGAAAGCATGAATGGAAGGTTGAGGTGCTTTGGTTGTTGGTTGAGGGGCAACAGAAGATGTTGGCAGATTTTGTCGTGGTAATCAGAGTTGCTTCCATTCTGAGAACTTGGCAAAATAAACAGTTTTTTGATGTCCCTCTTTCCCACAATAATCACAAAAGAGATCCTTGAAAGGAATGTTGCACTTACTAGCTTTGTGGGTAAGATTGCCATAGTAGTTGCAAGAAGGTAGGATGGGTGTAGCTAAGTGCACCACTTTAGCCCTTGAAGAAAAATGTGATGATCTAGTTAGCGCAGGTGGTGGAGGTTAAGGCTTTGAATGTGATGGAGGCCTCATAGTACTAGCTTCATAGTGTGCATGAACTAGTTCGAGCTTTTCAGAAATGTTGTACACATCCAACAAAGTGTATGAGTTTCCAAATTTTGTAAAAATTTGTTATAAAACCTACACATGGAGTGTCGAAGTATTTTCCAACAAATGAAGATATCTATGGGTAGTTTCTAAGTCTATGATGCTCTGAGTATGTTCTTTAAGTTTGAGAAGCTTTTTGTAAATCATCTTGAGGGTTTCATCTTTTTGTCGAAAGAAGGTGGTAAGCTGGGGAATTTTTTCAAAACTCTTGACCAAATATTCCAGCCGAAGAATTCAAAAGAATTCCCCACTAGATGAGTAAAAGCTAGTGCATCGATGGTGGGAGGAATGTTTGCAGTAATAACAATGAGTTATTGAAGAGAAAGGTTTATTTAAGTACGCACTGGATCTGGATTATTAGGCACAGTCCCATGATGTGCAATGGCAGCTTGTAGTGTAGCTTGAGAGGCGGTGGTGATGGTTGTGGCATAAGCTGGATTATGGATATGGGTGACGCCCAAAATCCTCACAGAATGTTGCTCATAGACTTTGATTGCCTCATAATGCACATAACAGGTTAATTGTTTGAATGCGAATACCTCGGTGTGATTAGCGCCATATTTGAACTCCAATTCACAAACCACAGTTGATAAAGTTGTTTTAAATTCCTTCAAAGAAATGGTACTTGGCCTTTCGCTAAACTTCTCAATTTTCCCAGAGGAATTGTTGACCTCCATGGTGTATATGGGTGTAGAGGTCATGGTTTGTAGCGAAATATACAGTGATGGTGTGAAAGCTGGTGCGGCTGCAGGCATACCCCACTAATTAACCCTTCCAAATGGACTCTGATGTATCATTGATGTAGTGTAATCTGAACCTAAATTCTTGGTAGGAGTTATACTAGATGATGGTGGCGCTGTAGATGTTTGATGGTAGCGTCGTGAAGATCATCAGCTCAAAGAAATTGGTTCAAATGAATTGTGTTACTTTGTAGCTGATACCTTGGCTTTGACTGAGCAATAGTGCTCTCATCATTCGAGGACATGGTGTTGTCCCATGCCTTAAAATTTTGTAACAATACAGAGCACTAGCTATAAAGTTTTAACACAACGTACGGTTTGAAGAATACGGTGCATCGATGGGGATGAACGGCGGTGGACGGATGTCAGTGGACAGACGTTGGTGGATGGACGTTGGTGGACAGAAGGGGTTAGACGGACGAAACTCGACGAAATCAAACGGAACAAGGACGAACGTGGGACGAAACGGTGATGGACATGGGACGGAATGACAACGGACGTTGGACGGAATGGCAATGGACATTGGATGGAACATGGATGGATGTCGGATGGAACGGTGATGAATGTCGGACGAAATGGTGACGAACGTTGGACGAAATGGTGGAATTGACTGCGACGAAACGGAATAGTGGAATGAATTATGGCATAACGGAACAATATAACAAAATGGATTGCGACTACGATGGACTACGCCAGTGACGACGCTGCAAAGCGTCCACGTCCACAAGTTCTGCGGCGATGGCGTGCAAAAGAAAAGATAATTTTTTTTTTCTACTTCGTGTTTTTGTTTTTTTTTATTCTTTTCTTCTTCTTCTTCCAGAGCTGTTACAAGGGTTACTCACTACGTGACTACAAGCTCAAAAATACATAGGAGTGCACAGCCTAAATGTTAACTTCAAAACCCATGTGCAAGGAAAGTAAATGTAAGTGGGGTTGCATCACCTGGTGTAGATCTTGTATTGGAATCAAAGTTCTAGAATTCAAAACTTCATAATTTATAGCTTGTTTTCGATGTCCCTTTTCTTTCACTTATGTTGTTGTTAGTTATGGTTGTTGTTCCTGTTGTAGCTATAGTACAAGAGTAGAAAAAGAAAAAAAAGTAGCAGCAACTTAAAAACACAAGAAACCAACAAGCAAAAGAAACCCAATAAACTCAAAGCAAAGAAAAATTTGCCATTTTCAACATTAAGTGATAGAGAGAAGTTTTTTTCGAATTAAATTAAAAAGAAGGAAAGAAAACATAATGTATGTAAGTAGTGACCATGCAATAGCCGCCGTGAACATCTAAAAATCCAGTCTGACTATGGAGGAAACTCTTCTGGATAAAGGAATTTAAAAAAAATTAACAAGAAAAGGGAAAAACTTGACCTTTATACAATTATCAACAAACTAAACCTTAAACAAGCCATAACCGTAAAACATATAATAGCGTACAATAATCTAATAACGTACATTAACCCTAAGAGCGTACATTAACCCTAAAAGGCATGATTGACATGTTCGTAATTGGTCATCATGTATGAGGCCATGCATACGGGCATGACAGATGTAAGATTATTATTTTTTTCCTCATAAAAAAAATAACCCTAAAAATTATTAAGGTGGTGATTCCCCACATTCATAGGGAAGAAATGTGGAATTGTACATGGGTGAGCTGTCGTAGGTGGGCAAGCCGCTACAAGTGCATTACAAGGGGAGTTCATGATGTGAAATGTGAATGTGTTAAGCTCGTTAAAATCTGTGTGTTCTTTGGATTTTTTCAATTATTTCTATTTTTTCAAATGTCTACTTTCTCTCTAAACTTTGTGGGTTTTGTTGTCTTCAAATTTTTGTTCTCGCACCATTTTTGCAGTCAAAATTAAATTCATGTTTTTCTCATCATAAGAGAAGAAACTTGTCTTTTCCCTTTGGCTATTCATTGTGTTCATGGACAAGTTAATGCAAAGCCATTGTGAGGTTTGTTTTCTTACAATTGTTGCGCTTGTTGCCTTGAAAGTTTAACAACATGCATATTAACATGCATTGGCCCACCATTCACCTTGTTTTTGCATCATGTGCATGATTTAATTGTTCTTGTTTAAGTTCATAATCCAAAAACTAATTTGGCTTGCAATTGTTTAAGTTCATGATTTGAAAACCAATTTGGCTTTCACAATTTAAAAACCAATTTGACTTGCAAGAGATGACACAAAACATACTTTGTTTTTTGAATGTGAATCCCTTTCCTCCATTTGAGAAACATTCTTCCTTTTTGTCCAATGACAGAACCTCCATTCTTAAGCTTGGTTTCCTCCAAGCTCATAAAACATCTACAACTTATACTACTTTTATTTTTAAGGTATTACTTTACACTTAGCAATAAAAACCTTATTTTGTAATTCAATATAGAAGCAAAACCAACCAACCAAACATAAACCCTAAACCTAAAGCCCAAGGTTTAATCCAAAACTGTTGTTAAGCAAGGATTGAAAGTTGAGTAGGACATATTAAGTTACAAGTGGTCGACATGGGAATTAAAAGACCTTTGGGATCAAATGGAGGTTGTTGAAAGGTCATAACAAGCATGAACTTTTGTAGAAAAGATCATGAAATTGATTCAAAATCTTTCAAAATAGGAAAATTAGATGAGTGTGATGAAGACATATGATAAGAAAACACTTAGGAAGCTCAACAAAGAGTGTAAGAAAAATGAAGAAAAAAAAAGAGATTAACAATGCGAAAGCTTCACAACCCGCATGAAGTTAAAAAAAAGATCATGAAGATGATTAAAAACTTGACATATATGAGAATTAGATGGATGTGATGAAGATGTATCACAAGAAAAGAAAACCTTACAAACTCAACAAGGAGGGAAGAAGAATGAGACACATGAAAAGAAGGACTCCACAAAAGCAAGCATAAAGTTAATGAAAAGATCATGACGATGATTCAAAAAACTTTAAAGATATGAAAATTAGATGAATGCAACGAAGAAATATCATAAAGAAAATGAAACCTTACAAAGCTCAACAAGGAGGGAAGAAGAATGGGACTCGAGCAAAAAAACAAAGAAAAAAGGAAGAAGCACAAGAAGAAAGGACTCCACAAAGCGGCGAAAAGCTCACAACAAACAAACAAGCATAAAGAAAGACCATGATGAAGAGGAGTGGAAAAGCTCTACCTAAAGCTGTGGAACTCTTGCCCACTTCCTGTCGTAAACTTAGAACTTAGTGCCTTTGTTTTAGGTCTTCTTCCATTGCACCCTAAAAAGCGAACAACAAAACCCACGTCTTTGGTCTTCGCTCTTGTGTTTGTGCGACATTGGTGTTTTTCTGTACACTAGTTGTTTCTCTTTTGGGTTGTTTGCAACGTTTTTGTGGATATGGCGCCAGGAGGGCAAGAGAATCAGTATCCCGGGGTGCAATATGGCGGCGCATTCCAACGCAGACAGCCACAACAAGCTTCAGGTCCAGGGGATTCTTACTATGCAGGAGGAGGAGGAGGAGGAGGAGGAGGAGGAGGAGGAGGATGGCAACAAGGCTATCCACCTGCTCCAGGTTCAGCTTCATTCCTTACTTCTTCTTCGTCTTCTTAGGTCTACTCAGTCATCATAACAGGATAGCATCTCTCATTCTCAAACTGGATCATTGTCAAAACTGTTTCTTAGAGGTTTCTGAATAGCACCACCACCCTCTTCACTTTCAGTATTTCATTCATGAAATCTCCTTTTCCCTTGAAATTCTCTGGTAGGTATACAACTAGCAATGCAAAGTTGAACTTGAAGATGGCTTTAAGTGTATGTCTCTCTCTCTCTCCTAAGCACATTGTCCTTCCTGCAATTCTGGAGAACTCATGATGTGCTGCTATTTCTGTTCTTTGATGCAGCAAACCCTCTTATTGTGGTGGATGCTATTCCCTTTGGAGGAGATTATGACACTTCTCAAGGAGGTAAAGGTGGCACTAGTCCCAAAGAGGGTTGTTGTCATTGTCGTAAAGATCCCAATGGCCTATCGTATTGTGGGCTTGGATATGGATGGTTTTTGTAAGATTTCTCAACTGATACCAACTACTCACATGATTACAAAGTGCTAATGTTTGCGGCAACCTTGTTCTCTGGCAGATTCTTTTTGAAGAATTGCGGCTGTCGCTATGTTTCATACATTTCAAACTACAGTGCATTGTTACACATATTTGCTTCTCAAGTGACAAAATGTTCAACTGGTAGAAGTAATGTTGCTTGATTCTTCCAGAAGTTGATTTTCTTGTACAGTCTTTTGTGCACATCTCATTGCTTGAAGGATGTTCTTACTGTGCCACTGGGTTACTGTGTCAATGTGCCTGAACAAGAGCAAGAACAACTTCTGTGCTGATATTCCTACTAATTGGGATTGCTTGGACAGGTTCATTTTAGGGTTTTTTTGTCTCTCAGTTCCATGGTATGTTGGAGCGTTCATTTTCTTGTTCCAAAATCATGACTACAGGGAACGTTGTGGGCTAAAAGCATGCATTATTGCGGTATGATGCCAATCCTCTCCTTCAAATTTCTCTGATGTTATATCTCTTCTGAAAGCTCTGAAAGTTCTTCACATGCATCAAGGGTTTGCTAGGATATGTTACTTTGTCATTGAGAGTTCTTAAAACTTTTGAGAAGCAGTGATATCTCTGCTTTTACCATTGGAATAGATAATGGGTATGTTTGAACATGAGTTAAACAGAAGAGCTTGTTGTTCAGTTGCAAAGGATAAGAGTGCATTGTTTTGCTTGTTTTCTTCGCCATTTTGGCCTGAAGGTTTTGCATGTATTTTTTTGATGCAGGCCGTCGTTTTCTTGTCAGTGAGCAGCTCAGTGTATATCTTGTGGAGTGCCCTACATTGAACATGGCTTTAGTCCTTGCAATGTATTACTTGATCATCTGTTTAGAGATATTCAATGTGCCTATATACTATTGCAACACGCTACAGGGGAGGTAGGAGCAGTACTTTTGACTTGACTGTATAGTTTGAAAATCATGTTGTCTTCCTGCTTGTTGATTTGGGCTTCAAGAAGCAAAAGTGTAATTGGACACCGTTCCAACAACAAAACCCTGCAACATGGAAAAAAAACCTGAAAACACAGCAATGCCAACAAGTGGGAGTCCCAAAATTTGCAAACTATATGTTCAATATACGAGATTTGCAAAATATATGTTGAAAAAGTTCTGTAAGTACTTATGATGAATTCTCACAAGCAGCTGAGCTGATGAATTGTGTTTGGCAGTGATATAGTGGGCTCATAATATTTTTTCCAAAAGTGTGTGCAAAGTAGTGCAATGAAGGGAGACCTTCTGTGTATGAAAACTAACTCAAACCTAAACCCAATGTTGATCATTCTCATGTTCAGCCTTGAAACTTCATGAGGACTGAACACAGATAAATGTGAAACATCACTAAGTATGATGCTAGCATCCCAAGATTGACCTCATATCAAGATTTGATGAATGATGTTGGAGCAGATTGGAAAGAAAGCCTGATCAAGGAGGGAGGCAGTTCAGTCCTACTGAGAACTTCGAAAGCAAGTGCATCTATGCTGCAGCTTCATTCCTTTAAAGGAAGCCTTGATGCTCTCAAAGAGATGGACAACATTTCTGTGAAGGTGTGAATGCAGCAGGTCAACATGCTGATCATCCATTGGCCTATTCAATTTCTTGAATGTCTATGTCCAATGCATGTTACTAAAGTTGCAATATAAGTTCAAAGCTCCTGTGTTTTTTTGGGTCACCTCTGCCTTCATTGTCATCTGCAACAACCAAATCAAGCATAATTCTGAATGAAATGCAACCCCCATACATCAAGGTGGCAATTTCTATGGTGAGATTGTGACAGGCTTCACCAGGGACTCAGGTGTCTGAAGTCTGAACTCACGGTTAGTTAGTTCACAGCAACACCTGGTGAACATTCTAGCGTTTTGTAGTTACTTGAATTTATAAAGAACCACCGATTATGGTCTTAAAATGATTTCAGAATCAGAGAACCTCCAGTTTGGGTTCATTAAAAATCAGGATCAAAGAACCGCCTGTCATGGTTCTTTTGATACATTAAAGAATTGATGGTTTTCATGAAAGGACTGACAATGAACTGCTTGTCTTATGAACCATTATGCTCTGATAACCGCTGGGGGGCTGTCCCTGTTTCTTAAAACAACCCAACACTAGAACATTCCTCAAGATGGGAACAAATGAATAATACATAGTTCTGTCCTCTCTCCGTTACCGGCAGAGCCAATAATACATCAACCCCACATGACTGAATCTACCATTCTCACAAAAATGTCACAAAGATTTTAAACTTTGATGTTCACTTTGCATTTCTATTAAATAAATTTTTGGTTCAAATTAAGATATTTAATTTATAGAAGATAATGTTAGTTGAAAATAAAGGTATTTGATAATTACAAAATGATGTTAATTGAAAACAAGGTGTTTGTTTACTAGTTTGGAGACAACATATTACTTCATGAAGAAGAGTGACCTCCTAGAACATTGAGCTAATGAGATGATGAGATTTCTGTGTGAGCTTAGGCTTCATTTCCACGATGAAAAATAGAAACAAATGAGGATATAATGATGTATTCCTACCGAAACTTCATTAACAAGGGGTGTGTCACACATTGTGGCCTTGCCATTTACATTAAAAGGTATCTTAAGGCAAAAAGAAGAATTATGAAAACTCAAATATCTCACCATGCAAAAATATAATCTTCAAAAAATCCTCTACAACAAACCAAAATCCTTCAAGATATTATTATAACTCTATAACTCTATAACTAATCTCGAGTTTCAAACACAAGCCAAAATATTGTCTTTCAAAAATCCTCATATAAGAATAGACCTATTAATTACCTAGGGGCCAAAACCCCTTAAGCTACTATACTCTATAATGAATCTAAACACAATATCCTTGCCTTGGTAGGCAAGGCCAACAAAGGTATATGAATCCGGAGAGGAAGTGCAAGTAAGAATCTCTCTTTTTGAAGTCTGAGTTGAATTGATACAAGTCAGATGTCAAGGACTAGGAACCAAATTGTTTGCACAAGTGATTGCTGAATAGCTCAGAGATGACCGCGCTCTTATGATTGAATTGTATAGATCTCATCATTTCAGGCTTACTTACCGCCTGAATAGATTTGATTTGTGCTATTTTCTGTCTCCCCTTTGGAAGAAAATGATCTCAAAACTCTTTAATGAATATGGGCAGGTGCCATCTAAAAAAAGCTCAATACCAGAGGTAATGACATCAAATTGGTCATAATTTGTGTACAAATGGAGCAGAATTCCCGTGTAGAGCAAGCAAGCAATGAGAAAATATAACTTCCCCCACATTTGAAGCGATACATAGATGAGGCAAAAAACACAATACAGTTGCCCGACTGGACTTATACCAGACTTTCCTGACCAAAACACACAAAAGAACAGAGGAAAGAAAACAACCTTTCCAATGTTGTTATTATATCTATAAGCCACCAACAACAGATGTAAATGACAGGACAGAGACCAAAGAGGAGCCAAATGATACCAACAACCACACAAAACAGCAAAGGAACTCCACAAAAACACATGCAAAGTACTTCCTTTTGATTACCACCTCAGAGTGTGGGCACCTTTTGGCCTGCCAGGCAATGGAACTCCGGGTTAGTTTTGGGTGATAGAACTTGAGTCTTGAACTTAACCTTGAGTGATGTTTTTATGTAGGATGAGCCTCCAGGGTTGGGCATTCCTGAAATAAGGGGCTTAGAACAAGGCATGGGGTAATGTAAATCCAACCCTGCATGGGAATGTCCCTTACCTGTGGGTGGGACCCACTTGTAGGCCTTGCCCCTTGTTAGGGCCCATGAGAATGTCATCATAAGCCTAAACGTACCTAGATCCCCAGGCTGTAGATCATGAGGGAGTTGGAGCAAGGGTTTGGATGTAGGCGGGATAGCTTACCCTTAAGGAAAGACTACACAATGGGTAGGTAAATAAATGAAGATACATCGATTTTTAGGCACTAAAACTAGGCTTTCCAACAAAAGTCATGAGTTATTCATCACAGGTTTGAAATGATACCCTTACCCTGATTTCACCCTTGTTTTCATGATATTCTCAACACCAAATACATGTACTTAAAGGGTAAAATTTGAGGCAAAAACCTTCTATACCTGAAAAGTAAACTTGCCCATAGAAGTCATTTTACTTTTGCCCTTATGATTTTCAAAATCAATATTATGTTGTGCCAATGTTTGTTTTTTCCACTGTTGTCTAGTTTTTGGTTTTGAAGAGAACCTCCAATTCCAATTCTAACTTTAGTTTTTGTATTGATGGAATTTTTGATGGGGTTCCAAGTAGTGTTGGTTTGGTATCAATAATTTTGTATACTAGTTTGGTCTTGATATAGAGGTTTCAACAAAAATGAGATACTAATACAACATCGGGATTTGAATTTAAAAAAAATTAGGTATCAATTTGGTATAAATAACACATACATTGCGAATGACTTGTGTAATGGTATCAAAAAGAATAGGAGGGTAGGGTTCCCTTAGGCCCTTTCTTTCCAAAAATAAATGTCAAACTCCAAAAAGCAAAGTCAAGAACTCAAAGCTCTCATATCACAGGCAAGGAGGAAACAAGAAACAAAAAATAAAATAGTAGATTCATACTAGAGGAGCAAAGAGGTGAGCTCCCTGTTATGAGTATTGAAATTGGTATCAAAAGCCTAATATGAGACTAATCTAATATGCATTAGTTTTTTCTAACCCTAATATCAAGGTATTGTGGTATCGAGTAAGGTAATTGGACATTAGATACCAAATTGGTCTACTTGATACCTATCAATGAACCTATACATCAAACTAACACTAGTTCCAAGCCTAGTTCATCAAATTGCTAAACTTTTCATGTAAGGTGAAACCCCAAGGTAAGGGGCATTCCCAAAACAAGGCATCACAAACACGCTGGCCCTGCCGATATATAAGATGTACACGGTCTGAACACCAAAAAACTCCGTTCCAATCTAAACAGTCTAAACACTTTCATCAAAGAAACTGGTTCACCTGATGTGAAACCGGTTCTATTAAGGTAAAACTTCCAAAAGTTGGATCCAATGCGATAGTCCTTGCTCCCATAGGGACAGGGCCCAATAAAGGGCTTAATATGAATGGGCGAGCCCAACCCCACATTTTGGGAATGGGCCTTACCCATCATAAAGTATGAGGTGAGCCTAAATATGAAAAAATCTGTAGATTGCAAGACCTAGGAGGGAGAGGGATCTCACATCTATAAGGAGGCATATTTTCCCTCCCATGGTCAAGGAGTAGGCATAAGTTCCCACCTACAAAGGAGTGATCTCCATAGATGTAATGTGCCCTCCAAATAGACTAGAAAATATTTGAAAGTGCTCTGAATCTGGAATACTGAAAAAACTGCAAAGCACTGGTTGTTGCAGACTACATGAGAATTGATTTTTTTTAATTGGTGAACTATTGTCAAAATTCAAAATAAAAAAATGAACCTTGTAAAATTAACCAAGTAAAATTGAGTAATGATTCATCACATTAGCATCTTGTAAACATAAGTTGATAGCCAATACCCGACCTAAAATTCTATTACTTCATCTTTGGGTTGTCATTAACTTGTCCATTGTACTTATTAGTTCATACTATACAAATATACTTTAAACCTTGAGTTAGCTAAAGGCCTCATGCTTCAATATTTACAACAACCTCACAATGCACCACACTTACACTAATGATAGCCATGCATGCCATATACAAAATATCCAAAAGAAAAAAAAAACCCCTGATGAGTAATGAGAATTGTGTAAGTTCTAATACTGTACAACTAAATTAAAAGTTTCGTATCATTGAAATGTACAACCTGCTTATCTCTTTTACTAGAAAATATTAATACTTGCTTAGGGTGACTTTAGACCAGGGTCCAAGGTCCAGGGACCAATGAATTCAAGCAATCTTATTGGTCAAAAGCTTTAATCGGTCCCAAGCCCTTTAGACGAGGGTCCAAGACCAAGAAGGGGCAAATTGAGGCTAAACCTACATGACACCTGTTTTGAAGGGAAAATTAATTGGTTTGGACCAAAAAAACAGTGCTAAAAGGAGAGTTCCTGATTTGGAGAACCAAGAATCAGACTAGGGACCAAGGTACAGTCCAACTCAAAGATTCAATTTGCTTCAAATCAGTCCAAATTGGTTGCTAGGAAATTGGACGGTCATCTAAAGTGGGCCTGGAGCCTGGTTAATTTAAAAATTTTGATTCACAAATTACAATTTGATTCTGGTGACAATTATTCAGAATGTGAGAAAATACAATCCAGGTCGGGAAGTTGGAACCAGATCAAAAACTGGGACTGGAGGGAACTAGCCAACACTGGATGTCAATATGGGGCCTGCTTAATCACCCTAGAAGCATGGATGTGTGATTTTGTGCACACAATTATTCAGAACTCCAAATGATCAGATCAATTGTTGTTTGATTTTATGAATAAGTATAAACTGCGTCAGACTTTTAGTGCAGTATAGCTCCAACTAGCTCAAACACACACACACACAAATGTGCACACAGTGATGGGAATTGTCATAAGTTGTGATCACATTGCTGAATGAATGATTATTCATCAAGTATTGATCAGTAACTGAGTTGTCATCTTGAGATGGGTTCTGGCATTTAACAATTTTAAAAGTGAAACTCAAGTTTTGAAACTAAATGGTACACACGTGATGGAAAAATGCATGTCTGGAACAACTGGAGGTTGGTCTAGCCACTAAAGCTTTCAGAATGACAGAGGCCCTCTAGACAAGTACCACCATCTATGATATCATGTATACGGCAACCAATCAAGCAATCGAAGAAGAGATCTTAAATGTCCATGAATGAAGAAGTTAAGTGAGTGGATGGAGCCAAGGCCGAAAGTCTGGATGGATATTCAGTAACAGGAGCAAGGAAGTACACAATAACAAACTACAATTTTATTTTTGGAAGTGATCAACAATCCAATTAGTAGTCCTCATTAGAGTGTCTCCACCCACAACCCTTATTTGCGGGAAGATGATAGAATGAGCAATGGGTCCTTATTGCAGACTGTACAAAAGCATTTTTTCCCCTGACTGCCCAATTGCCTGACCAAGACACGTCTGGAGATGACCAGGCACATCTTGGTGCTGCCTGTGCACAAAAAAATTGTGTGTTATTATACACACTTTGGGTGTGTGTTAATGGGTTTTTCTATTTCCCACTTGATGCAAATTTTCTTTTCTAAAATTTTTGAGGGTTTCAAATTTCTTAGTAGGTTTTGTGCTTTAATAATGGGTTCAATTATCAAAAATAAGATCTAACTCTATGCATGAACTAAACTTCTTAAAGCCAATGTATTCACATGTTGTACAAAGCTGAAATAAAACTATGATGTAGAAGAAAACTCCATTCCAGAAAAAACATGAAAACAAGAACATAGAAAAAGTTCCTTCTAAATCCAATCTCCTCCTCTATATACAAAATTCAAACTAATTTGTCCTTTTCAGCATAAACAGTCATTAGTTGATACGTTAATAATAAACAATCCAAAATTCAAATCTTTCCCATAACCTGTTCTACCAACCCACCAGTTACAGACTACTTGTTTAACTTGTGTCACCGGTTCACCGACTACCAGTTCACAGAGAATTCTGGTAACTATGTGTAATAGACATTAAAAGGCAATTAGTGTCTATTACATGCCCAAAGTGTGCATAACATGACCTAAAATTTGTGTCTAGGTATCATCCAGCTTTTTCTCAAAATGATGGGTTAAGCCAAAGGTAGACAAAAAAGAAAAGAAAAGGCAGATGAAAGAAAAGTATTGTTTCCAATAAGGACCCCTTGCTAATGTAACATCCTCCCCTATTGGGGCCTCTACATGTGTTTTTGACATCTAATATGTAGTGATAAATTTTCTTTCCTCTACCCCCGCCCATAAACATGAAAAAGTGGCTAGTATAAATCTGTCCCAGCCATTGATATGTCTAGTGGCATCTAGTGTTGCATCCTAGATTTGTTGGAGCACCTTAACCATAGATGGCCCACGATGGAGAAGCCAAATCCTTTCTTTCCAAGCAGAAGTGTTCCCATCGGAATTTGGGGGTAGGTAGTGTTTATAAATGCATTCATTAAGTTTTCAAATAAATAATTATATAAAGAAAATTACTAGTGTTGGGTGGTTCTCTATTTTTTTGGAAATTTTTTGGGTTTAGGTTTAAAAAGATTTTATGAGACTTGCCTCAATTTTTTGAATCATTTTTTCAATTTTTTTTTTTTTTCAACAAACCCAGGAAGGGTTTTTAAAAATTGCAAAAAAAAATTCAATGGGGTTTCAAAGTGCTGAGTTTTAATCAGTTCATATTAGTCAATTTTCAAAGGTGATTCTCACATGATGATTACAAAAAGTTCTATTATTTCAAACACTAATTTATTTATTATAAAAGTTTTTCCAACATTTTATATGTCCACAAATTCATCTTGTTCAAAAGAACCTTCAAACTCCTCAAACTCCTCAAAATTTAAGTCGTCTTCAATCATCTCCACCAAATTGAAAGGTGGTTTACAATCAATTCTAGAATCATTTGACTTCAAAATCTTTTTAGCCTCAATTTGTGATCCTACAATCCCTAGGATTTGACAAGTCACAAAACCAATAGTAAGAAACATGTCTTCTTGTTTTCCTCACCATTGAAAGGAACACTTGATTTCTTTTAAATCCATTAGGTCACATTTGAAAATCAACAATTCTTTGGTCACAAGTTTTGTCACTAGCTCATTTGTGTTAGGAGTTTGTTTTAAAATATTTAGATTAGAACTTGCATTTGTTATTTGATTTGCACATCTAACTTCAAATTCTGCCATTTGGTGTAAATAATGACAGTTTTCAAAAACATAAGATATAATGATCGTTTATCATATTTTTCAACAATATTCATCTCTTATTCACAACTAATAAAAAAAGATATTAGATGAAGGTTTTTAAATTTGAAATCTAGCATCAAACATAACATGTTGTGAAATTTTTTCTCTTCATATTTTAAATAAATTAAAAAAAAAAGTCTAGAACACCACAAACTTTTTTCTTGATATCAGTAACATATATAAAGAATTTAAAAGTAATTTCATAATCGTCATTAATCAAATTAACTTGGGCGGGTTTGTAACTTCTTCCTTACATTTCAAGCACATGGTAATGTATATTATAATGCACTAGTCAATAAGCAATGGCTAATAGACTAGTTCAAAACATAAGCCCTCATAGTAGGAAAAAGAAAATCCATAATTATTTGAAAAATGTGCCAAGTAAGAAGAGGTGGCATCTTCCCTAACACACCCCCAAGCTCCTTGATAGATTCAACTATGAGTCCAAGGTGAAAATAGCGGAAGGATGAGGAGTTGGGGTAAGTTCCTTGGCTCGCAACATTTTGAAGATAGAAATGCGTGTTGGAACAATGGGATGGGGATTAGGATGAGTGACAAGTGGGTCAATTATTCACACGAACCTACACAAACCAAACAACAACTTGGCTAATGCATAGTTGAAACACTTTTGGTGCACGGACGAGCCCTGGGCAAACACAGACTCACAAGACTCACTATGGCTCGGATTTGAGGGAAGTCACCACCTTCCCCCTTATAGTATTTTCTGTGCTTAGCCATGGGGGTAGCACCCAAATGTCATTTTGTCATTGGATTCTTTAGTTGGGAGTCCTGAAATTCTTAAAATTGGGACTCCAATGATTGTGGAGGTCGACAATTTCTTGTGAAAACCTTTGATTGAGGTGATGTTTAAAGCAAAGTTGTAACTTTTGTTGTGAACTTTCCAACAATATGTGGCATGCCACTTGCACACAAGGAAATGAGGGCGATTCTTGAATTTTAGTGGTTAGGAGTCAAATTGTTTTTTTTGGCCATAATTTATGTTTTAAGTACCCAAATGGATCATGTGAGCCCAATTTTGACATCTACGTTTTGAGAGTTTTCCAATGGCATAAGGAATTATTCAATCCAATGAGTTTTGACCCTTGCAATTGCTCTTTAAAGATCTGAGAGTTCATCGGGATTCCAACTTTGAAAATGGGAGCCCACTTGGGAGTGTGTGAATTCATTCTTTCACACTTTCCTACAATCTCGGGAGCATGAAGTGTAATACCTTGGCTTCACTCTTGACTCGCACCTTTGCAAGCCCTTGCCTTGGTCGTGAGCCCAAGGCTAGGGTTGCGACACTCCCACTAATTCTGACAATATTTTACTTATAGCAAAGGATAATAACATCTTTGAATTATAATGCCTCTTGGAACATAATGATTTTACCAGAAAACTTACAACAAGTATTACACATGCAATGTTAATATATATCCAACTAACATTATTGAATAAGAAAGGAAAAAAAAAATAGTTCGTTTTTTAGAACAATTTTTTTGTAAAAGATTAAAATTTCACCTTGTCTTCATTAAAATATTCAATTTTTTTAATCAAATGTTCAAATTTAAACATGCCTTGGTCCATTCCTAATTGCCCTTCCTAGACTTTTTAGATTAACTTATACAATTTTGCAAATATGACTAGGCATACTTGATGGAAATAAATCTAAAGTTTTTGCAAACCTTTTCATCAATTGTAACATACTAACAAACCTTAAAAAAAACATGGCCAAAACAAGTATTTTACAAAATTTCATAAACTTCGAATTTCACATTTCACAATTGATTTGAATGCAATTGTCATTGCTTTCAAATTTGACCTTTAATCATTGACATATGTAATTTTTTTTGTTTCCATCCATATTGATCAAACTATTCTATTAGATTGTTAACCAAGGTTTCACCAATAGTTTCAGTTTCAAACAAGTCAATAGTCATTTTTTAAAATTGCCAATTAGATCCTAAGAAGTTAATGACAAGAACAAAAATATCATGTGCTAGCTTGGGCATCCATAAGCCAAAACTTGATGTTGTAAATATATGATTTGCCAATTTTGGCAAATCTTCCAATAGTCACATGCCTTTAACAATATGTATTTAAGAGTTAAGTAACCAAGCTCATTCATAATTCAGGTTCCAAAAAAATGAAAAAGGATATTAAGACTTTTTGTAAAAACTAAGTTTTACAAATACCATTTACACAAGAAGAATTTAAATGAAAAAACTTGAATAATCCAAATTAAAATAATTCATGCGATGGTGATGGTTTTTCCCAAATGGATGAAAACAAACTAGGCTAGAACAAAAATGACACATCACAAAAATCCATAATGAAAAAAATACAATAGATTTTTGGTTGATTTTAAATATGTTGAAGGGAAATGGATAGCAAAGAAAAATGGATGGACATTCATAATAAATTAGTTCTCTAGTATTTTTTTTAAAAAATTGATATTTCAAAAAAAATCCAAATGCATTAATAAAAGTAAATTAAGGACTTCTTGATAGCTCATCTTCTTTAAGTGAGATTTTTTTTGAAACCAAAAACAAAACACATTTGATCCAATCTTATGTTATATTCATCTATCCATAGATACATCTTGTGGTGCATATAGTAAATCCATTCAATGCAATTCAAAAATTGCATTGAAAATTTTGTAGTACTTGTAAAAGCTCATTATGAATTGGATTTCAAAAACATTTCAATGTTTTTTTTTACATTTTCTTTTTATGCCTAAAATCAATTTTGATGTGAGTCCATTCCATCATTTGCACACATACATTGGAATGAACTACAATTGAAATTTTGAAATTGCTAAAATTGATTTTGTGACATGCTTTTTGTTGCCTATTAGTATGTTTTCCATTCATATATACATTGTTGTGCATCAAAATTTTGATTCCAACCTAGAAATGGAGAGTTTAATATTTAAATAAGTTTGAATGAAAAATTTGATTTGTCTTTTGACATGATTAAATTTTCTTGCTTCTGTAATTGAAACTTATAAATAATCAACAAAATGGTTTAGAAAAAAATCCTTTCATTTATAGCCCTGATGATTGAATTATGTTATCTTTAAAATTCCTTACGGTTTATAATATAATATAATGAATCCAATGAACATTGCTAAACATATATGTAAGCATTATTTATTAATAAAATAAAATTGACATCAATTGCATTACAATGCATTCTTTTTTATTCTCTTTAAAAAAAATGCAATTTGATCACATGATATAGTAAGTTGGAAGATTCAAAAAAACATTTATATAATATCCAACTATTTAAAAATATTTTCATTAATTTAACATGACATCATTAACATGCATCCAATGAACATTGTGTTAAATCCATTACAATTTCTATGATGCAAATAGAAGAAATATCCAAAGTTATCCTTTAAATCCTTTAAAAACTAGACATTCCCCAATTGTGAATGAACCCAACCTTCAGTAGATGTGATTTTATGGTAAACATCAATTATTGGGAATTAAATAACCTTAATTTATTATGTGACATTATAACAACAATTGGTGTGCAAATCATTGACATGTGACATCCAAACTTTGAAGTAGGTGGACTTATGAACATTCAAAAAAGGGATGAGTCAATTTAACAAGAGGTCAAACAAAAAAGTAAATTCTTTTAGAATCTTGATGAAATGTTGGAAGATGTATTCATGATTGAGTACCAAAAAGGAATGACCTACTTTTAAAGGACTATAAAGGACAACCTTGGATTTTTGTTTATTTTACATTATTATAGTTGTAATTGATTGTTGTATGCTAAAAGATAAAATGATGTCTTGTTAAATTAATAAAAATATTTTAAAATAATTTGAATACTATGGAAATGTCATTTTGAGTCCTTTAAACTAACTATATTAAGTGTTTAGACTACATTTTAAAAAATAATCAAAAGGAATGCATAAAGTCATATAATTGATTTCAAACTTTTTGTACAATGAAAACATATCCCATTATATGAAAGTACATGCTCATTGGGTGAACTTGATGAAAGAACCAAATCATTCAAAAGTTTCAAAATCTTGAAAATTTTAAAGAAAGTGCTAAAAGTCAAAGAACTCATTTTTTTAACCATTTGGCAAAACATTATGTCCAATGAGTTCAAAATGTTTAGATTTAGGTGGATGTCACATGTGCAGGAAATAATCTTGCCAAAAAAATGTTTGGTCGTCCATGGAAACTCATTTAATTTTTTTTGAGTTTTTTTTTAATGTTTATGATGATAAATTAAAATATTAATACACAATTATGTATGCATGTGAAAAATCACCATTGTCACATGAATTACTTTAAATTGGATTATTCAATTTTTCTCACGTAAATTTATTTCAAGTGAATGTTATTTGCAAAAAACAAGCTTACAAAAATCTTGGAATCCTTTTTCCTTTCTTTGGAACCCCAACCTTAAACAGGCCTAACAATGTATTGTTTAAATATGGCGGTCAGATTGTGTTTTTCCTCAAAATATGGTGCTTATGGCGCTTTTATTCCAAAAAAAAATCCTTTTACCCTTCACACCAGATTTCTTTCTTTGTTGTAGTCACAACGAGTGGGTTAATCAAGTTGCTCAAATGATTGGTCTCTTGATGTCACCCTCCCTCAAAGCTTTTGAAGCTCACTCAACGTCAGGCCTCATAAACAACATATTCATAGTGTGCACATATTACAAACGAGTTTGAGGCATTGGTGATCTCTTCCAACAAGTGAGAATGAGCAACAAGAGGATCCTTACTAACTAGGATTAATCTAGCTAATGGCTTAGATAGAAAGCTATAATGTGGTAAAAATCTATAGGTGTAAAGTGAAAAGATGGCAAAATGGTCCACCATTAAGGCAATATCTAGAGAATCTACATTGCAAGGGCATTGTTTGATGGCAACAAATCTTGGAGTGAAGTACCAAAGCTGGCCATGGAATCCATTGCCATGATTAGTTTCAGGAGAAAAATCCATTTTTCCCTGCCCATAGTTTTTGGGGGGAAACTTCACAAATTTTTGCTAGGGAAAAAAACACTGACGATCGCCCAGTAGCACACCATGCAAAATGGATGGTATGCGGATGGGAACTACACATTTTCATTGTATTCCTATCCCATAACTAATTGTGTTGGTTTGACTATGTATTAAGTATTAATCATTCACATGCATCTATCGACCTAATAGGTTTCAAAATATTTATATACCTACTTACTTATCTACATACATATTAATATGCATTTACATTTTGCTCTTATTATGGTACTTACCCACTTGCATGCCCAATCGCCTAGGTAGTCTAAGGGGGAAGTAGGAGGGTTTTGCGTGATTATTTACCACAGTGGAAGCTTCGGAACTCACTTGTGGTTCATCTACAATTGATGAACCACAACTGAGTCATACAGTTACACATTCCAGGTTATATATACAATTAGAAATTGTGGGTGAGTTTTACATCATTATATGGAGTGTAAGTGGTGTGATAGGTTTTTTTTTAAAGGAATTTGTTTATGCAGCCCAAGAGATGATTGTCTATAAGGAGATGTAAAAAAGTGATGTCATGCTTAGGAAGATTTAGCCAAATCTAACTACAAACTAGAGTACAAACTGTAATGGTCTTTTCTTGTTTTTGGCACATTGAAAATTTAAATGTAAAAATCTGATTTTTTACTATTTCTTTTTTTCCCTTTTGAATTTTGAAAATCTTCAAAATTATTTCAATTTAATTTTTTTTATAAAATTTTATGTTTGTTGAGACTTTGCTGATGATTTTCTTTTTTGGGTGTAACCCTGCAAAATCTCTTTGTGTAAGTTGCCCAATAACACTTAACTTACAGGATGTGATATTATCCTATTTACCATGTACACACACAACACTGATCATAATGGAGATCCAAAGGATGGCACCCTGGTCAGTGGTGAAGTGCATAGGTAATCATGAATTGATTATGGGTTTACAGTTTAGAATTGAGAATCCAGAACTGTTAACACTTTGTGAGAATCCTTTCAGAGAAGGTTACACAAATTGGAGTAGAAGTTGGGGATCAGGCCAAGAGCCATTCCGGAGTAGCTAACTACATCCAGGAATCAGTAGGTATTTGCAAAAGTAAGAGTTGGGAGTGGGATGGGAGCCAAAACATCATACTTTGTCCAAGAAGTCATAGAAGTCATAAGGGATGTTTTCAGTGGCTCTTCAAACTAGTTGACATTTTATGCTTCAAATGTGGGTATTGCAAAATCATTCTTACAAAACTAATGTTTATTTTGTGATCCTTACGCAAGTTTTTCACATTGAACTTTATGTTTTTGAAGTTCTTTTAATGCAATAATGTAACATTGCAATATGTTTTAAACTCATATTTTTAGGGGAAATTTCAACAAAGTATTAATGGAATGCTCACATTCAAAGCATGTAAACACAATACAAACATGAGGTTACAATTGCAATAAAATAAAATTTGTATGTATTGATGTAAATATCACATTTATCAAAACTTTTAAAAATGTCCAAAAAATAGAAAACATGAATTCCATGCCAGTGGTTATGCCAAAGAAACTTAAGTAAAATATGCATGCTACTTTTTAACTTCAAAACACACCTTTCTAAACTTATTTTCAATAGCCACCATGTCATGTGTACACTGATAGTTCTTATTGTTGTAAGCACCTTAATAGCATGTTAATGTGTGTAAAATTGATAGTGATACAATTGGAGTTGAATGACATTGGTTACAAATTGGTATTTAATAATTATTCAAAGTTTACATCAAATAGATGATACACATTAGTATGCAAATTTGAAAAATATAAACCAAACCCCAAAAAATTACATGGGTATGAACATATGTAATCTACTGGATTTTAAAAAAAAGAAGAATTGGAAATAGGAAAACAAACTTCATCTTTTGGAATTTTGAAGACCAAAAAGAATGGAAAAATAGGGGGAAAAAAATAATTAAGATAAACATAATAAAAGAAAAAAATTCCTTCTAGCAGTTAGAAAACAGAAAAAATGAAAAAAAAGGCAAAAAACTCAAAAAATCTTCTTATTCTTAAATAAACAAAAGAAGGAAAAAAAAATTAGAATTCTTTTTCTTGAATTAAGAATAACAAGAATAAAAAATCTTCAAAATAATAATAATAATAATAATAAGAAAAAGAAAAAAATTTCTCCTTCTAGAATTTTAAAAATAAAAAAACTAGAAAAAAAATGAAAAAAAAAATAATCTTTGTCTTTTATTCTTTTTCTTTTCATCTTCTTTATTTTTTAATTTCCATTTCCTTCTCTTTTATTATTTTGTCTTCTTCCCTTTCTTTTTCTTACTTTTCCTTTTCACTTCTACTTTCAAACCAAATTTAAAACAAAAAAAAAAAACAAGGAAAAAGATAAAGGCATACCTTGTGTGATGCATATAACTAATGATGATGCAACAAAAAATGGCAGCAAGCGCAATAATGTGATGAAAAGAAAAATGAAAAAATGAAAAAAAAACTAAAGTAGCTACAAAAATAAAAGAAAAAATGAAAAGAAGAAAAATTTATAACAGAAACAAAAGAAAAGAAAGAGCAATAAAAGAAAAGGAAAAAAAATGATGAAAAAAAAACTAGAGCAACAATGGAAGAGAAGAAGATGATGGTGGAAGAGAAGAAGAAACAAAAAATAAAAGAGGAGAAGAAGAAGGAAGAGAAGAGAAAAAAAGGGGGAATTTTTCTTGAAATCTTGACGAAGGGTGAGCTAGTGAAAAGAAAAGAAAAACCCAAACTCAAGGTTTGATTTGGGTTCATCCCAAAACAACAACCTAAATAGTCTCATCCACAACTAGTGCATTGGTGGGTGCTGGTTCATTCAGGCCAACAACAAGAAGGAAGAGATGGCCTTGACTAATCCTATATATAAAAGCAAACATGGTGTCTATCTGTCTGTCTGTGGCGACAAAAACAAGATGAGGTCCTGAAACAAGTGAGGTTTTCAAAACCTTCGAGGACCTGAACCGAGGTGGCCAGAATCCTCGATAAAGGACCTGAATCGAGATTCTCAGTACCCGGTCCAGACTTCGAGACGGACCTGAAACGAGGTTCCCAGAAAAAAAACTTGTCGTTGGGGACCTGAAACGAGGTCCTCAGAGAGGAAACCCGTCGTTAGGGTCCTGAAACGAGGATGCACTCAGACTGGCAATTCTCGATTTCGGACATATTGAAGAAGAACCGACAACCGAACACAGGTCCGGTTCAGTGTTGGGTGGTGCTTTTGAATCTTTAAAGAACCACCGGTTCAGGTCCTTTCAGACCCTAAGAGCCCCCTGCTTCCTGTTCTTTGAAAAAACAGGCTAGGGCAGCCGCTGCGGGGGGCCGGGCGAGGTGCCACGGGTGGCTGGAGTGGCGTAGCCATGGGTTGCCTTCACTTGTAGCAGGAGGAACCTAGATAGCACCAATGTTTTTTTGGGCAATTTTGTGATGTAGCCAAAAAGTGGGGGTTTTTTTTTCAATTTCAAGATGTAGCTGAAGTGGCAATCATCTATAAGATGTTTTAACAAAATTTGGCTATAAGAAATTTATTAAAGTAAAAAAATTTAGCACCCTTTTATGTTTTTGGCTACCTACTGCAACTTAGATACATTGGCAATTAAAAATACATATTAAGATTTTTTTTCAAAATTTGGCAACTCTGAAAACTCAGAAAATACTGAAAATTGTCAATGTGAAAAAATAATCACCATTTGACGAAATTTTGCCCTCATAAAAACATTGAGCCAAAGTGGCATTCATCCATAGGAAGATTTAGTCAAATTTGGTTATAAGGGGGATATGAAAATAATAAAATTTAAAGCATCATTTTATATTTTTTGATCCTAACTACTGGAACAAAATATAAAAACTTTGAAATTCTCATTACAATCTTTTTCAAAATTGGCTGATTGAAAACCCCAAAAATCAACTCATTTTTGCATTTAACATCAAATTTTTCAAGTTTTGTTAACAGGGGAAATTTTGCCAAAAAACTTGACTCAGTAATTTTGTACTCAGATGCAAAAAATCCAATAAAAGCTGATGACTGGAATCATCACACTGAAGACAAAAGGGAGGGCCAAAAAAGGACCAAAAGAGGCATCACCATCAAGAACCAAAGAAGGGAGAGAGCTAGTCCCTCTGGTGTAGGAAGCTATCTCACCCAAAGCCCCTCTTGTACTCAGGTACAGTCAAAGTGTTTTGAACAAAATTTGTTAAGGCTCTAGGTATCACATTTAATTCATTGCACCTCTTTAGTACTTGACTCACTAGTATCAAGTCTCTAGCCACATTTAATTAATTTCACCTTTTTAATACGTGAGCCATGCCACCAGCGTCCGACAAAAATTTAAGCTCCCTTTACACTAGTAGTCAGGGCTGAAAAAACCTTAAGGTTTCAAGCCAACTTCGAGCATTTTTCTCTTGTTCTTTGGCCTCAATAAATGTTAAAACATTGATGTTAAGATGTTAATAAATGCTGGAACATTGGACCCAAGGGTTGCAAATTGTCTTCCCAATTTGTTGATGTCCTTTTTCCAACCTTGGGGCCAATATAAGGTCATAAAGTTCGGCATTTATTAGTAGCTTGGGCCAGATTGAAAATATGTTTTTTTATTTCACCCTTGTCTCGTAGTGTAAAGCCCTTGGGGCTGAATTCAATTTTTGCGCCAATAAGAATGCTTGATTTGGGTTGAATATTTGCCTTGACTCCTAGTGTAAAGTGAGCCTTAGTGTAACTGAAGCCTTCTTCTCAAGGCCTTCACTCTTTATAGGGTAATAATAGCTTTGAGACTCTTCCTAGTTTTGAGGTCCAAGCCCAGTTATGCTTAGAACATCAGAGAGGGTCTAGGCAGGGTTGCTTTAAAGGATTTTGTAAGTGGAAATCATTGAGAAAATAATTTAGCCAAATTTGGCTACGTGCTAGATCTGAAATGAGGAAAAGAATAGATAGAATCCTTCTATATTCCTGGCTTCCTACTAGAACTTATCACCAAAATCTGGTGATTTGGAATTTTAAAAACAAATCTGGCGAAATTGGATATTTTAAACCTTTGAATTGGTCCAAATCATATTTTTCAGATTGAAATTTATTGAAGAAGCCTTTCAAACCAGATGCTCATTATGCATCAGAAGATAACTAAGGTGAAAACTTAACTGTGCAAAAGGAAAGGAAGGCATCAGAAAGAAGAAAACAACCAAAGTCCTAGGGTCTTCTCTTTCCATTAGGTTGTTATGATCACAGTTACACACAAAGAGGAAAGACGAAAGATGCGACATGAGTGTAGTAGCTAGCGAGCTAGCTATACATCAGGCATTAGAATGATGAGTAGCTGTGCTCTACCAGCTGCTAGCTAGCTAGAGGCCGGGATGTAACAGAAGAGACTTTAATGTGACGGCCGTGGCCGCTGCAGCTAAGCTTCTCATGGTAGGTACATGCAGAGCATATACGGAGGGCTGATCGCGTATGCGCTCATTGACTGCCTGTTGCAGCAGCAGCAGCTGTGGACTCATGTGGGTTGTTTTGTGATCACAGCTACTGTTGCACTACACAATGATCACTGGTTATCTGTTGTAATATGAGATGCTGCTCATGATCTCAAGCTTTTAGTTAGCGCAGCAGCTTCTCCCTGATCATTTTATAGGACCGTGCATGATGATGATGCATATACTCTGCTGGATGGCGTCATTGGAAAGTTGCAGCCGCAGTTCATGACTCGGATACCCAGCAGTTTGCAAGGCGGCTCACAGTAGTAGCCTAGTTGCAGCAAGCTGCTCTAAGTTGGAGTCTAGCTGATTGGCAGCACGGATCAAGCTAGGTGCAGTCTTGATCAAATTTTCTTCAATGATCAAGGAAGCTCAAATTGCAGCCCTGAATCCCGCGATCTCACAAGGGTTTTCAACGATTTCACGTAACGTCTCACAGCTGCATGCAGATGCAGCAACCGCGGAGATCGTAAACTAGGCGCCAGCTACGGGTACGGTTCTCTAAATGTTGCTAGCTAGGTACAATCGAGATGAACAACAAGAGTCAAGACAATGTGCAAGGTGACTATTTGCACTATAGTAGTGCAGGAGAAATCTTGTCGCCGATCGATGCTGCAGCTTTAACGATGCGGCAGGTAGATGGAAGACCAGTACAGTACTATTATCTATGTAGATGATATGCGACCAGCAGCAGCTACTGTTCGGGAGGATGTCAAAGCTGGTGAGGATGTTAGACCTTAGTAGACTAGAGAGTACAGAGCTGGGAGCTTTACGTGCGCGCGTATGATGCAGTCATGGACAAGTTCTTGCCAAAACTGGTGGAGTATCCCTCTGCATTTCATGACCAAGTCGACACGAACCTCAATTCCAGTCACGGGGCCGCTCCCTCGTCAAGTCCACCTGAGCATTCTGACGATCCTCGCGATAACTTTGACAGCACCACGAGGCGCTGTACTACGATTACGCCTGGAGCTGATCCAAATCATATCCAACATAACGGTCACCTCGTTTTGGGCTGCATGCCCCAGCAGCGTACAGCAGCAGTGGGAGTGGGACCAAGCTGTTACGCATCTGACCTGCATGCATCAACTTGCTCCGAAGGATCAGAATTTCCCCACTCGAGATCCGATGACTCTGGAGAACACGAAATGAATCCGGCGCTGTTCAGGCTGGGAGAATCGTTCGAGCTTGGATCACGAGCTCTAAGACACTCCGCTGCACAGATTGATCGTTGCCACGACAATCAAGGTGGTTATCAAGCTGGACATGAGCAATGGGATCAGGAGTCGAGTCCGCAGGAACTCGCTACCGCAAAACCCGGGCTGATCCGAACGGATTTCGCAATTTTTTTGGATCAAATAGTTGGGTTTCAAGAGAATACATCGCGGCATCTGTCTTCATCGACGACGACCTTGGGCGGCATCGGCGATCAGATCGGCAGTAGCAACCATTGGGCTCCAAATCTATTACTGGAGTGTGCACGGGCAATCGCAGCGAGCGACACTCTCCGCGTCCAAAACCTGATGTGGGTTCTGAACGAGCTGGCTTCTCCTTACGGAGACTGTGACCAGAGACTGGCGACCTACTTGCTGCAGGCGCTTTTCTGCAGGGTGATGGGTACGGGAGCCCAGTGCCATGGCATACTCTGTGCAGCCGCCGAGCAGAGCTATTCCTTCGAATCCTTGCGTAACATGATCCTCACATTCCAGGTACCAACAAACACAAACCTAGCTAGTACTCTTCCAATCAAGACTCCTGCAGCTTTGCTCCGTCGCGAACTGATCTCTCTGTAGATCAGCAGCAGGGTTTCTTCTTCTTCCAACTTTGTCAAGTAGGTGGACTAGCGATCGTCCACAAGAGGGATGAGCCAAATTGGGCTAGAGATCAGACAAAACAGTAGAAATTTTTGAGAATCCTGCCTAGTTCTGGTGACTTTAAGGAACTCATTCTCTAAATCTGGCGACTTCAAAAAAAACATTTCTCCAAACTATGGCGAATTTTGAGCAGTTTTTCCAAGAAAACCCTTAGTACAACCCGCACCGGATTTACTTGCGTTTTTAGTCTATTCTTGGAGTTAAAGTTAGACAATTTTCCTGCAAGGGAAGGAATCATCCAAGAGCTCTTTGTGATGCAGGAAGCAAGTCCTTGGACAACGTTTGGTCACGTTGCGGCGAACGGAGCGATGATGGAAGCGTTTGAGGGCGAAATGAACATACACATAGTGGACATAAGTAGCACGTTTTGCACGCAATGGCCGACGCTGCTTGAAGCGCTTGCGACAAGGGCGGAGGGAACACCCAACCTCCTGCGACTGACGACGATTGTGTTATCCAAAGAAGAATCAGCGATGAAGGTGATGAGACAGATCATGACGAGACTGGAGCGGTTCGCACGACTCATGGGCGTGCCTTTCGAATCTACTTTGATGCAAAAATCGCAACTGGAGACTCTGGAGCTCGCGGAGCTGAATCTGAAACAAGATGAAGCTCTCGCTATCAATTGTATACACACCCTCCACCACGTCTCAGAATCCACGACTGCACTTATAACGCCCGATGCAAGAGCAGCAGCGGCGCAGTGCAACACTATCTCTCCTCGTGATCTCGTTCTTCACACCTTCAAGAATGCCAACCCCAAGGTAAAAAACAAAATTCTGGGTCTAACCAGTGGAGCTGTAAGAGTCTCTTTCCATTAGGCTATTGTGATCACTGTTACACACAATGTTGCGCTATGGTCACAGCAACCTAATGGAAAGCCACTGATATAGGGCGTTGTTTCTTACTGGTAAGTGCATGGACATCCACATTCCATTGGAGAGCTGCAAGTGTGGTGAAAATATGTAATTAATCGTGTTAGGAACTCTGGGAACACATGTTCTAAGCTCTAGATCATTTGTATTCAAATCTTCAATTATTGCGCTACTCATCAAGTTGAGGAGTGTGAATCTGGCAGGCCTTTTTTTTTTTTTTTTCCCAAATATAGTTAAGTAGGTGGACTGGCGAGAATCCACAAGAGCAATGACTCAAATTTGGCTACAGATCAGACGGAAAAGTAGATTTTTTAAAGAATCCTGACTAGTTCTGGCGAGCAATGGGAACTCATACCTAGTCTTAATATGGTGACATGTGACTTCTTCCCTCAAGATATGGCGACTTTTGCAACAAAATTTGAAAAAATCCCTTTGTACAATTAGAACTGGGTTTTTTTCCCCTTTTGTCGCCACCGTGCGAAAATTCGCCAAAAGAAGAAACATTGAATGTGGTTGTGTTTGTCTGAGCTCTAGATAATAACGATAGTGGAGGACGAGGTGGACCTGGTGTCGTCAAATTTCATGACGGGCTTCAGCGAGGCGCTTCGTTACTATTTCATCCTGTTCGAGAGCTTGGAAGAGAGTTTTCCGCGAGCTAGCAACGAGCGTCTGATGCTGGAGCGAACCTGCGCGCGGAAGATGATCAATCTTCTCGCCTGTGACGATTCATCCCAAATTGAGGAACGCCAAGAGTCGGGATCGCAGTGGGCCACTCGCCTCCAAAGACTGGGTTTGCTTCCTGCCCCCTTCAGCGATGACGTCGTTGACGACGTCCATGCCCTTCTCAAAAGGTATCCAAACCGTTCCAACCCCACTGCAGCATCTGATGCTTCCTTATATTGCAAGGTAGAATTTTACTAACAATCTCAGTAGTACTTACATCCCTCCAAAACATAACTAGAAAATCTAAAATGGTCTGAAATTCACCTTCAAATCACTACAAGAGAATGTGGTTTCTTTCACACAAAAAGCCTGAGCTCATGACACATGTATGTGTGAGGTAAACTTTGTGATTTCATCCATTACAATGTACAAATATGTGATGTTTATTGCGGCAAATATTACATTAATCATGTGGCAATACCTAATGTCAATGCGACCTAATGTGCAAGATTCTGACCAACTGATCCTTATAGACCGAGGATTGTAATTGGGACCACGTACCTACAACTATTGACTATGTAAGGACTCCTGCATCTAGAAGTGAGCGGATCTGCTGCAAAAGAACTTTATCAGAGAGCAAACATGACTTGGTCAGAACTTCCTGCAGGAAGCCTAGGACCAACCTATAAGCACTCATGACTTAGAGTGCTCCACTGGCCAAGTTCTTTCGCCTCAATAACGTGATCACCCATGATCTCCTTTCTTCTTTTTTTCGGTTTCTCAGATTCCGGATCAACCTCAACCATGATGCATGCGTGCTCAGAAATACAAACTCAGTTTTTCATATCTAGTCCAAGATTGATCAGCTAGAAGAAATCAATTCATCAACTGCAGCAAGAACTCACAACCAAAACTTTCTTTTGGTTTTAATGAGCTGGGTAGTTAAGAAATTGTCGTAATGACCACCACTGCTGGTTCTCATGCAGGTACAAAGATGGGTGGGGATTGAAAAGCCATGATAGCAGACTGTTTCTAACCTGGAAGGACCAGGCTATTATATTTGCTTCATCATGGAAGCCAAATCCTGCAGCAGCAAGAAACCGAGCTGCTGCAACAACAGAGGGCGCTGCACCACCAGATGAATTTTATGTATAATTAAATCTTTCAATTGTAACTAGACTAGCTGAGATTAAACTTATGTATAAAAATCGTTTCAGGTAAATTGTAACTCGACTAGCTTCTTCTTGATTTAATGACCTGAGCTTCTAATCATGACCCAATGTACGTGAGGATGGGTACCTAGTCTATTTCCAAAGTGCAAATTCATTTTTCTTCATATTTTTTTTGAGTCCCAATGTTGAGAGACTGATCCAAGAATGATTAAATTAGTGCCCACTGGTCATCCCATTGACTTGAAAGGAATTATAATTTCCTGACAGATCTTTGTATTAAGCTTGACATGTCCATTGAAGATAATATATAAGAAATGCAGACACAACAAGAGAATGTGGTATGTTCTGATCACATAAAGAGGCGCAGCTCATGACTTACGTGTGTGAGGTAGACTTTGTGGTTTCATCTATTACAATGTATAATTTGTGATGTTTATTGTGACATATATTACATTAAAATTATGATTGAACTTTTGAGTTATGGCACATGTAATACAAATGTAATATCTGCTGTTATTTATGTTACTTAGTCTCAAATTGCCATTTTAATGTAATATATGTTTGCAATAAACACCACTTTTGTACATTATATTGAATGAAACCACAAAGTTTATCTCACACATGTTTTGTGACTCATGGCTTTCTGTGTGTGAAAAACCACATTCTCCTACATATATGTAGTGAGATCTAGATCACCGACTGGCTCGATCCAAGCTGCATAAGCTTCATCATGATAAATTGAACATCATGTGCGTTTACAACCAACAAACCATAGATCAGTAGCAACGGAATGAATCTCCTATGGTTTAGTACAAAAGAGTACTGATCATCTATATGCTCATATTAGAAGCTGGTTTTCTTCTCACTTTTGTGAGTTACTTGGGAAGGCAATAATTTACAAGAGGGCCTAGCCAGATTTGGCTACAGGTCAGTGAGGGAATTGGAAATTGTTAGAAGGCAATGTCTATATATGGCAAATTGAGAGGTTTCTGCCTTGAAACATGAGGTATTTGGTGCATTTTTTCCGAAGAAAACCCAACTTAGGGCCTTTGCAGCCCCTTTTTTCGGTTGCCAAAGTGGCAATTTTCACCAAAAAAACATGACTGATTATATAAGTGGCCACAACTTCAAAATTAACATGACCAGTACCATGCATGGATGAACTGGTAATGTATTAATCCGAGGTCTCAGAAAGTAAGATCTGTGCTTATTAATCAAGCACTATAATTTATTTTACCTGAACAACTGAGATGATTAAGCAAAATGAGCACAATATTAAATATAGATCAGATTTGAGTAGATTGACGCTTCCAATGGCAAGAATTTACACATCATTGAAAACAACTAAGTTCAATCCTGTTTACATTAAACAAATACAATAATCTGGAATGGTTGAGGTAAAGTCTAGATCAGCCTTTTAGAGATTGTTATGCATACGTAGTTGAGGTATTTATGAGGAATTTACAGGCTTTTCCACCCAATTTGTACCTACAAATAGTTGAGGTCGTTATCCTTTAAGAGATTGATAAAGGCATGGATGTTCCCACATTTATTCTCCACCTTGTTTGATATATGAATGGCCATCTTATTGCAATTTGAGTTATCCTTTCCTGAGCTAGGTAGCCACATCTCTTGCATTAATGAGTAGGTTGTTTGCCATCAGTGTTTTTGTTAGTTTATTTTTAAAGAGTGCTATCTAGAGTGGCTCCCAACATTGCAACAGCAGAGAAGGCAGGCAGGATGACCCTCTCTTAAATTACCAACTCAAAGCAAAATGATGACACGTGAAAGCAATCCTTGAGAGGAAAAAGAAAAAGAATTAGAGTGATAATGAAAACAATGACAAGGGGAGCCATTGCATCCACTTTCCAACTCTTCCATCGAATCACAAGGTGCAATTTAGGCGATTCAATTTGGTTTAAATTCTCTTATGATTTCCTTCAACAACAAGAGGAGATTAAGGAAAAATTTCACGGGTATATAAAAGAGCTTGTCCTCCATCCTCTCCCCAATCATCAAGTGTTTACCAGTGAGTTTTTTGGTGACAAAATAACACCAGATTTCATGTTTCATTTGAATCTAAGCTATCACTACGCTATAAATTTTGGGGGTTCATTTGAGGCAAACTCGCCATATGGCTAAAGAGCTAGTAGCCTCCTCTTTCACCAAACTCATAGCATACTCAACCATGTTTGTTTTGTATGTTTAGGTCCCCATAGAGGTGTCCTGGCATGTGTATTTTGGTTGCATGCTGAGGCCTATTATTGTCATTAAGGTGATTAGAAACGACACTCATGTTTACTATTTACAGGCCTACTTGTTTGAAGAGTTGTCTTTATGCATGATGAACTTAGTATTTCCTATCCTTGGATGATTGGATCCCAAGTTTGGACATGTGAATTCCATGTTCTGTGACAAGAGGGAACAGATGTACCTTTTGTGTGTCCCATACAGCTTTAAATTCTTGCACCTTTCAGTCTGTTATTTTCTATCATTCTCACCCTTAGATCTTTACATTCTCATTGTCCTGTTACAGAATGTGATGAAATGTACTTCTTTTAATATCCTCTAGTAGAGTTCTGAACTTGCATCTTGAAGTCTATTATTTCACCCAATGGAGGACAGAAACACTTTTAGGGTCCAAGAGAGTGTTCCTTATGTGAAGTTTGAACCAATAGTTGCCTGTGTTTCTTTTTGGCTAAGTTTTCACCACCTGGCAACAATTTTTTAAAAATTCCAGTGGCACTCATGCAAAGGATTTTGATGATTTTTTATTTTCTGAAATTGCTGTATTTAGACAATGGGTTCCAGTGGGTTGCCAAAATATAGCAGGATTCTTAATTTGTTTTACTTTCTTCTCTGGCTTGTAGCCAAATTAGTCAGGCCAAATTGACTAATTCCTCTTGTAGATGATTGCCAGTGTGACTAATAAACCCAAATTGATTCACCCAAAAAAGCCTTGATTGCTGCATGTTAAAGTTAAGCACAGCTTTAATGTTAAAAGTCTGGCATGGCTTCAAATGCAACTTTTTTGCCTCAGATTTAATTATGCCAAATCCGCCTTGGTGAAGTACTTTTTTTGGGGCGAAAAATCGCTACAAGGTAACACAGTTTTCTGAAAGTGAAATATTCTGTTGCAAATTCCCCTTGTTCTGAAAAAATCATATAAAACTGTTTTTTTGGCGAGGGTGTTTATAAATTCTACACAAAAATCTGACATTTATGTCTATTGGCTACAGTTTTAAGAATTCCTTGAGATAATGTTGCCAATTAAGTCGAAATCGGTCTAGAGATGCTTACCACTGGCGCTGTATTGGGAAATTGGGGGAAAAAAAAAACACTGCCTAGGTGGTCAAATTGCAGTTAAACAAGACCTTAAGTTTGGCAACATGTTGAGTACGTGACAGAACCCACAAACATATGATTGAATGTTAGTTAAGTAGACACACTATCATTTCAAGTAGACACACTTGCACTTGAGAGAAGCTAGCTCCTACATAGTAGTAAGGAGTCTTTCGAAGATGTTCGAAAATTGATGACACTAGTGGGAAGCCATCCATCAGGAAGTGTTCCCATCTCTTTGAACCGTGCTCACCTCCAAAGTCTTGACACCCACCATTACTGAAAACCTTTCCCACGGAGAAAAAAAGCAATGCAATCTGCAAAATTAGAAACTCAAATTTTCTTTTAGTATCTTGCACTGAATGGAATGTAGAAAATCATGTTGGTTGGGGTAGGTATCAACTTTTAAACATACCAACCTGGTTCTAGCATTGGGTACTTCTTTAAAAATTCATCCTAGCCTAGTACTAATAAGAGGTATTGGGGTATTTTTCAAAAACTTTCATATCAGCCTCATCTTGGTATTGAGTCCAAGACTGAGTGTTTTTTTGGGCCAGTTTTTCCTTTTTAACAAAACCTGCAGTCTCCATATTGAAACAATTTTTTATGTTTTTTTAATTTTGTTAGCCTCGTTGTCTGCAGGTTTGAGTTTGGTTCTTCAAAACTTAAAACCTTACACTTTCAGTTTTTACACATTTAAAATTCAAGAACCTTCAGGCCAAATTTGAAAATCGAGTCTACCTTCATGTGCATGCTACACCCTCCTCAAGACTGGATATTGTATAAGTACAAAGTTTTTCAACAATTTGAAACTAAGGATTGCATAAACATAAAGTTTTTTTTAATTCGTTAAAAATTAGGGACATTATAAATATGAAGTTCTACAATTAATTAGATCCAATCAATTCAGCCTACTTGTCAACTTTTCAAAAAAATTCAACTTGTTCACCAAAAGAACAAATCTGTAATTTATTTTTAATTTTTTCCAAGGTTCCAATTCAATTCTGATTCTAACAAAGGGTTAGTTTCGCATCCAATTCTTGTGCTAGTTCCCAAAACAAAAAGGTGTTGATATCGAACTCTTTCTCAATGAGTTCAACATTCCAAGGCAATGAATCACAAAAACTACCAACACTGGTATATATACTTGATTATTGAAACGGATACATTAACTAGTCGTACCTCAAGTCCATGCCAAGCTCATATTGGTAGAAGACTAACGGTATTGCCTCATGTCATACCAGCCTAGTATAGTCCTTTGATGCCAATTCAAAGGACAGACTATACAATACCATGTACAAGCCTTGTACACTAGATCAAGATTGGTACAATCCAAGCTATTGAGTGACTAAATTGCAGAAATTGTGGACATCATCATGCTTCCTGGATGGTTTGATGTGGCATACTCTTGTGTGATCTGAACCCTAGTGCACCAGTTGCAAATCCGCATACCTACCAGAGGCTTTTTTCCACAAAGTTTTGCCACTTGGGGTCCAAAAAACATCCAATGTGACTCATACTAAGAATTTTTTTCGTTTAATAAAAAAAAGGCTCCAAAGACATTTTGCCATATTTACACAATAGATTCCAGCATGTTGCCAAAATATAGCAATTCTTTTCTCTTTTTTAAATTACTTTCCTTTCTGACCTGTAGCTGAATTTTGGCTTAATGCTCTTGCGATGATTGCCAGTGTGTGGTGACTACATCACAAAATTGAAAAGAAAAACCCTAGCGACTAACCATTCAGTGTAAGAACAAAATCTATTTGTGATGATAAAATCACTCGAATCATTCTATTATTCTGGGATCCTAATAATCCTCGGTTGGTTCACTCAATCAACCCCTCATACAAATAGTCAGTGACACCCTGAAAGGCCCTTTCCATGTGGACGGTATAATACTACACTGGCATTACTTCTGGGGTGCTTTGTGGTGCCAAGCTGTAGTGCGTATGTTCAAATGATGGGTATTTCAATATTTGGAATGATGGGTATTTCAATGCTTGGAATGATAGGTATTTGAATATTTGGAATGATGGGTATTTTCAATGCTTGGAATGATAGGTATTTCAATATTTGGAATGATGGGTATTTCAATGCTTGGAATGATGGGTATTTCAATGTTTGGAATGATGAGTAATTTGATGTTTTTTCATCGTTTCAACAAGTGTCACAAGTTGGGTAGATGAAGTTTCACAACAAAATTATTGAGAATCTATCATATTGTCCACATGGAAGCTTCTTTCAAAGTCACTGACTAGGAGGTTACCTATGCAGGCTGAGTGAACCAACCACCCCACTAGTGCACCAATGTGATGACAACCTCGACTCCATTTGGATGAATCTCAACTGAGATTGATTGCCGGTAGGACACCAATGTGATGGACATAGGGTAGGTGCCAATTATCTTACCGTGTTCTATAACTACTTGTAAGTAGGGGGATGACATACAACATCCCTCAACCCAAAAATATGGGATGTTTCCTAATTTTCACCACACTCCCTCGAATCTCTTGTAAAAAATAAATCCATATGGAGTGGAATGTTGAGTGATCGAATAGTTTTTGTGTAGGGTAAAGCCATCGGGTGGGGGAGTTCCCAAATTAAGGGGCCTAGGATGACGAGGTAGCATTTTGGTGAAGTCCCCCAATTGCTTGTTTGTAATAACTTCCATATGCTTTGCTACATTGAGGGATCAAATAGTTTTTGTGTAGTGTAAAGCCATGAGGTGATGGCATTCCCAAAACAAGGGTCCTCAGGTGACTAAGTAACATTTTGGGAAAGTGCCTCACCATAGGTCTTTACCAATGTTGGGTGGTAATCACAAAAGCTTTCAATTACTTAGTCAATTTTCAACCTGGTGCTTATTATGAGAACTAATGTTTATCGAATTATATGATACCTAGGTAAATAACCAGCCTATCATTTCTCAATGTAGTAAACTACAATATTTATTTAAGGATCCTAGCATGTTTCCAAAACCTCCTAGAACAATACCTATGACAATATCAACCCAAAACCATTCCTAAACCTAGTGACTTTTGGTGCATTTTTTGGTGGATTTGTTCGTCACCAAGTGATGAAAATTCACCAAAAAGACAACATTGTTTATGAAGTAGGTGTGAAATCCCTCCTATTTTCTAGGCGTGATATTCATGGATGTAATGTCCCCTCCAAGTCCAATAGGAAATTTTGTGGAGTGCTTTGCAAACTAGAACAGCAAGAGAGACTGAGACTTGAACCTGAAAGTTATCCAGGAGTGTTTGTGATAATCTGTTGATCAATTCATGTTTCCTGGTTTGCACCACTGCTCTGATCTGCACATGTAAAATGATAACAGAATCTCAATTTGACGGCACCTTGGTGCATGCTCTTAGAACCATATGCTTCCCTAGGGAAAACTCCTTAGCATCAAGATGTAAACCAATTAATAAAACTTGAAAGAAGCTCCTTATACTTTGAAGAAGCAAAAACCCTTTCAAAAACCTATCCCTGTCCTTGAGAAGGCAAAGATGGAATATGGTGAAGAGTACCTTGTGGGTGGTTTGAACATTCAAGATGTTGATGAGGTCATGGCAAGCTTGGTTGCCAATTGTTGCTAAAGCTTGGTTTGTGAACAACAGAGCCCCAGACATGATGCTCACTGAGGTCCAAACACTTGAATTAGTGAGGCACTGTGGTAAAGGAGCACAAACAGTTGCCACCAGAGGTATAACTAGTGCCTGGATTACAGAGGTCTGGGAGTCTGCATGTTAGAAAGTCATTGTTGGCAGGAACAACACCGGTTTTGATACCCCTGCATTTGCCATATGGCATACCATACGAAGGACTGAACATATGTACAATTTTCAATATCAACCTTTTAAAGAAAGTCCACACGTGTGATCTTGATCTCACAAGATCAGCTCAACACTTGCAAATAGAGTTCAGCTGTACAACAAGTGATCTACCATATCCTGAACCAATCAAAAGATTCACCAACAATTCAGAAGATGGCACAATGACCTACTGTCTCCCATGTAAGACTACCAATAAAGAGCAACAAAACAGCTGTAGACATAGGTGCATTACACGCACTTCAGACTGCAGGTGAATTCAGCAATAAAAAATGACCCCAAAAGCCATAAAGGACACACCCAGATGAGGCCCCCTCACACTCAAAACGGTTGGTATGTAAACAGGTCTTCATATGAAGAAGCAGGGGCAAAAAAAACTAGGCCAAACAAGAAACACTATCTTGAGTAATGAGAATGTCTCCATAAAACACTATTTGAAGTCAAACCAAAAACAATTGAGAAATGACCCAATAATAAGGTTACAAATAATAATTCCAGATCTGACAACTGAAAAGCAAACAATTAGCAAGAATGAAAAAGAACAAAACAAACCCTAAAGAAAAGAAGGGGGAAAAAAATAACCAAAATCAGGGAAGCAGTTTGGACAACAGCATCATATAAACCATGTTCAAGGACCTTCAAGACCAGCAGTAAAAGGAGAACAAGACACAAAGAAACATTATTACACATTACATGAAGCACATTGCAAAAGACTAATTGTATTGCAGTATGTAGGTCACCAGAAAAAACATGCACAAATTTCTCCATTTTTGTAACCCTGAACTACTCCTTCCTGACTCTGGCAGAAGCGGCAGCCACTGTAACAGCTCCTCAGGGTAGTACATAGCCCTAGTTTAGCACCAAGTTCAGTGAGCAGCACCACATCAGGCAGGGTCCGTCTCTTCTCCCACTAGGATAACAAATTTGATCATTCCTGCGCCAGCTAGATTGTTTCTTCTTATGAAGAAGTGGAATTTTTCAGATAGGCAATAAGATCTGCTCGCTCTTGTGGCTTTTTCAAGCCAGGAAACACCATCTTTGTCCCTGGAATATACTGCACATCACCACACCACAATCCAGAAAATCAGTAGACCTAAAACCCTAACCATACAAGCTCTGCACTAGCAGCAGATCTCCTCTTGCATGCGGTGATGATACGTTTCCAGTGCTAAAGTCTATTTTGAAGAATTTATTAGGGTTTGTTCTACAGCTTCCTTCCCTCACGGCACGGATCTATCATATCGGCCAGCTTGCTCTGGACTAGATTTGCAGCCTGGCCTGCAGCAGCATCTCAAAACAAAAGCTTCATACCTTCTTCGGGTTCAGCAGATACTCGTAGATGTGCTCTTCGCTCCATACCACTGCTTTGTTCTTGTTGGCCGCCGAATACGTGTAGCCCGGAGTTGTCCCAGACGTCCTCCCGAACAAACCGTGCAAGTTCGGTCCTGCAGTCGCAGAAACGACGACATCCGCAAAACTAGTTGTAAGTAGATCGCTCTCCGGCAACCTCCGCAAACAATTATTTTCTCTCCGCCGCCACACTATCTTCGCTCTCTCTCTCTGTCACGGCAACTCCCGAACTTGGAATGGAAATTTCTCTATCTTTCCTTTTTACTCTAGCTTAGATTCATGAACACGGATGATGATCTCCGACCGAAGAGAAAACAATACTAGCAACAACATCAACAATAGATCATGCCGGAGATCGATGAGACGTCGACGAGGAAGCTACGTAACAAATGCAAAAAATTACCTTGCTTGTGACCAGCTGCCTTCTCCACAGCATGACACTGCGCGCACTTCGTCTTGAAAATCTTCTCTCCGGCTTTCTCATTCCCCTTGGGCGCCTCCGCGAAGGTCGCCATCGTCGTCGACGGTCGGTCGTCACACCGACGGCGGTCCTCGACTCAACAAGACCGATCTAATCCCACAACGCACCAATTTCCGCCCAAAAAACACCCACGACACAATGGAGAGAAAACAGCAGTTTCAGTTTGCTTGTAGCAGATTTCGACGCTCTCTGCTGCTGAGGATCGGCGTGTTTGGTTTGCGCTCTGGTGTTCGTGTGCGCTACGATGCACGCGAGAGGTGCAAATGGTCTCTGTCGTCGCCATGGAGGCTGCGGGAGCTCCAAGGGTTTCGAGACGACGCGCGGCGCCGCCGCGTGGCGCAGTAAAACAGTTGGATGCTTGGATGAAAACGTCGTCGGATCGTTGGATGAAAGAAGGGAACGTTTACTTAGCGAAAATGATGATTTTTCAAACACAAACATGAAAAGATGTTTTTTTCCCATCCAAGTGAAATTTCACCAAACCATCCAAGAACCCAACAACTTTTCATCCCATCTAGGATTTCTTCATCCAGCTGTCCAACAACTTTTCTTCTCATCTATTATTTCTTCATCCAACTACTCAACAAATTTTCATCCCACCTATTATTTCTTCATCCAACTATCCAACAACTTTTCATCCCATTGCATGTTTCCATCCAACTATTTAATTTTCTCATCCAACTAAAATTTTCATCCAATTATCCAACTATTTCTCATCCAACTATGTTTCTCATCGAACTATTCAAAGATATATTTTCCCACTCATTTGACTATTTTTTCATTGAACCATCAAATTATTTTCTTCGTCTGACCATAAAATGAATTCTTCATTCAATCATCCAACTATATTTTTCCATCCAATCATCTAACCATTTTTTTCATCCAACCATTGAACTATTTTCATTTGAACATCCAAATATTTTTTTCATTCAACCATCCAACCATTTGACTTTTTTTCATCCAAACCATCAAATTATTATTTTCTCATTCAACAATCAAACTATTTTCTTCATTCCAACACTATGTTTTTCATTTTTTTCGAATTCAACGAAGTGATGAATTTTTCATCCAACCATCCGCCTCCTTTTTTCCTCCAACCATCCAACTATGTTTTCTCATCCAACCATCTTATGATGTGTGTTTCATCCAACAATCGAACTATTTTCTTCATTCCAAACCATGCAACCATGTTTTTTTCATCCAATCATCTAATGATTTTTTCATCCAACCATCCAACCATCAATGACTAGGTTTTAAACTCCTTTAGATTGTCATTTGATTTACATCCATAATCGACGATGAGGTTTTTAACTCCTTTAGATTGTCATTTGATTTACATCCATAATCAACGATGAGGTTTTTAACTCGTTTAGATTGTAATTTTATTTACATCTATAATCATGGATGAGGTTTTTAAAACTCGTTTAGATTGTAATTTTATTTATATCCATAATCAATGATGAGGTTTTTAACTCTTTTAGATTGTAATTTGGTTTACGTCTATAATCATGGATGAGGTTTTTAACTCCTTTAGATTGTAATTTTATTTACATCCATAATCAACGATGAGGTTTTAACTCTTTTAGATTGTAATTTGATTTACATCCATTATCAACAATGAGGTTTTTAACTCCTTTAGATTGTATTTTGGTTTATGTCTATAATCATGGATGAGGTTTTTAACTCCTTTAGATTGTAATTTGATTTACATCCATAATCAACGATGAGATTTTGAACTCCTTTAGATTGTAATTTGGTTTACGTCTAGAATCATGGATGAGGTTTTTAACTCCTTTAGATTGTAATTTGATTTACATCCATAATCAATGATGAGGTTTTTAACTCCTTTAGATTGTAATTTGATTTACATCCATATTCAATGGTGAAGTTTTTAACTCCTATAGATTGTGATTTGATTTACATCCATAATCAATGATGAGGTTTTTTTACCAGTGTCGGGTAGGTTGGGTTGGTACCCTAGTTTGGTAGGTTAGAATCATCGGTTGCAAATCGGGTTACATTTTTAAAAAATTGGAACCAGAACCATTTTTTTTAAAAACCATAGGTTTTGAATAATAATAATAGCAACATTTTTGGAATAATAATTTGGGGGTGGGG
>Ga0116231_10001657_pt1 | contig 46042 bp, 35 predicted proteins | sample S1TSphgellanicum_2_FD_89695 | JGI IMG/M metagenome (GOLD analysis project Ga0116231, IMG submission 89695) | Host-associated microbial communities from peat moss isolated from Minnesota, USA - S1T2_Fd - Sphagnum magellanicum MG | ecosystem: Host-associated > Plants > Peat moss > Unclassified... | reverse complement strand
TCCATGGATGGATGAGGGATATTTGCAACATGTGGAGTTGGACCTAGTTACCGCCTCATCCTAGGCTCCTAATGTTTGGCTCGTGCTTTATGTATCCTAGAGTCCATGGATGGATGAAAGATATTGCCAACATGCAAAGTTGGCCCAAGTTACCACCACATCCTAGGCTACTAATGTTTGGCTCGTGCTTTATGTATAGTAGAGTCCATGGATGGATGAGGGATATTTCCAACATGTGGAGTTGGACCTAGTCACCGCCTCATCCTAGGTTCCTTATTTTGAGAATGCTTCCACCCTAGAGCTTTACCCTACAAAAAGACCTTATCCACTTTGAAGGTATCCCAAAGTAGGGATCTTACATGTTTTGTGATTGCAATTTGAAGCATATGTGTTACTTTAAAAGGTAATTACTTAAACACCCAAATTCTGTCCATTGACATAATTCATCCATTCTTTTCTTTATCTTCACAATAATAATATTCATTGACATTTGATGTCAATGAAGTGTAAAGTCTTACATTCCATTATATCCAATCATACATAGAAAGAGTCAATAATAAGAAGATGCCAATTGTGAACCATATGGGATAGATCACTATCTTCTTTGTTTTGTCAAATTTTTAATGTAACCAAAGTGGCAATCATCCACGGGAAGATATAGCCAAATTTGGCTACTAGTCAAATATGAAAATAAACATTTTAAAGCATCCTTCTATATTTTGACTACCCTACTTGAACCACCATGAATAGAGATCTAGCAATTTTTCTTAAATTTTGATTGAATTATGGCTATTGAAAATTACCAAAAAAATTCATTTTAGCTCTTTTAATTCTCAATTTCATTTTTGACTATATATAAATATATATATATATAGCCAACAAAAGAAAGGCCATCAATTATCCAAAGTTGGACAAGTAAACTCACTATTTCATGGTACACCCTACACATACCGAGGCCTATGCCGAACATTTGAGACCAATCATTGTGGGAGACTCGATCTCAATCTCGACCAAGTTAAGTTCATTTGCTTTGGCCATAGGGAAAGAGATTACACGGTGGATGTAGTCCATTTGGGCATAAAATTTTAGCTCAAACTTGACCAATGTGTGAGTGACATTTGGAGCACTATATGTGCATACGATTGATGGGCATGTTTCATGGAAGTGCATGCATCGAGATGAGAAGTTGTAGTAGGTCCACGACCACATTTGAATGACACATTCGGATTGGGATGCTAAGATTTAAAGCTTTCATGAGGAACACATGTAAGTTAACAACCCCACCCACCACATCCCCTCTAGGTACTAGTGTGGTCCCAAATTGCAAATGACTTAAAACACGTGAACAAAAATAAAGGGTCACATGTTGTTTTCCACGTAGAAATGGTAAAACGAAGTTATCGTGGGCTTTGAGAGCATATCATTCATTCACATTACATGTAACAAGCTTGAATTTACGAATCGTGGATTTTAGTCATAGCCCACAAAGACATCCCCAACTACCAATGACCAAAATATGTGTGTGTTTTTCATGACAATTTTTTTCAACCAAGTTTTGTCAAGAGTACATTGTGACTACAAAGAAGCAAATGTGTGTATAGTTTGCATAGAAAGAATATGTTTGATTTTATTTTTTGTTGGAAGGTTTGCAATGTTTTGAAGTGTGAGAATTTGTAAGCAAAAATTTGAACATCAATATTTGGGACCCGGATCTTTATGGATGTTTATTACATCTAATAGGGTTTAGGGTTTAGAGTGTTAATTGCTTTTTTTTTTTCAATTCTAGCAATATAAGTTAATTGGTGCTCTTATTGTTTGCAACCTATCCACCAAGGTCTCTCTATGTTCTAGAGATAGACATGAGGTTAATGGTTTTTAATCAACAATTATTTGTTGATTGTATTTAGAGATTGAAAATTTTGAATTATTATCAATGGTCTTTGAATGGATGAACACATAACAAAATAAACATCACTACATAATGTAATTATACAAAATGGTATTATGGGAAATGCTTTTTATGGGATTTTAAACAAAATAAGGATTTTTTAAAATTGGTTTACTATGTGGAGGTATTCAAATATTTTCTAACTTTAAATTGTTTAATATTTTTATGTTTATGTGGCCCGGCCCTTGGGTGAACTAGCACCCACATTGGTACCATGATAAAAAAATTCCAAACTCCATCAAAAATATTTTAAAATATTAATAAAACCCCATGCCTAAACTAAATCACGGTATCTGAGTTCAAATCTAACATTTTATTGGTCTTAATATGGCCTTACTCAAAACGGTGAAGGTACCAACATCGTTACTTGTTCGCCCTGCCCATAAGGTGGGGCTGAGAATAAATTATGTATGTTGGATTTTATAAAGGACCAAAATTCAACAATTCTATAGAAAAACTCTTTGTGTATTAGTTTTTTTTTAAACAAGATGGCATTATTCAGTTCTTACATACAATTATTATTTTTTTGAATATTGGATTACTTTATTGTAAAACAATAGAAACTAGTTTTTTAACAATCCTTTATTAAATTGAGACGGTATTTTAGATTTTTTTAAATCTAGAAATAAGCTTTCAAACATTGTGCTCCCTATTTTGTAACAAATTTTCAATGGTATGAACAATCTATGACTATTTTTTAACAATTGAAAGTTATGAAAAGTATGTGCATTTTGTCCTAAAATTTTATTAATGATCTCATTACAAAACATTATGTGTATAATGGTGGATTTGAAAATATGCATATTACCAATGAAATACAAAATTTGTCATCGTTATTTAACATGTATGCCAACTCAAAACCTTCCATGAATAAAGATTTTTTATTGTGCAAAATATGAAAAAAGTTAATTGAAAATGAAATATTCAATAAATAACTATTGATTCCATGCAATGGTTTACAAAATAATGTTACAAACATAACTTTAGAACTAATTTATTTTCATTTTTATTTCCACATGGTCATGGTGCTTATGGTGGTAAAATACCAATCATGAATTTTATAAAGTTATATGAGGTCATAATTTTCACCATTTATATCATATAAACCATATTTATTCATCATGTACAAACTTTGACAATTAATCCAATTAATAAAATAAACTCTCAATACTTTTTTGGAAAAAGAAATTAAAATAATCAAGAAACTTATTCACAAATAAACGATGCACAAATTTTTGAATATATAGACTTTCATCATCAATTTCAGGTTCTATTTGTTGGCATCAATCACAATTACAAGATTTATTAACCATGGTCCAAGAATTTGGTATGGTTCATTATTTTTAAACATTAATTACAAATGAAATGATTCAATTACAATGACATGAATTTAATGATATGATTTTATTTTTTTAATTACATGAAAATATATCATGGAAATATTGTTCAATGAAATATGCAATGTTATTTCATTCTCATGTTGATATGTTTATGCATTGACACATATTAAATAATAATGAGATATTGAAAAAAATACAAATATACATTATTTGTTATGAATTGCAACATTGTGGATCTATTCATGTTCATATATTTATCTGTTTTGTTGTGTAGGCAATGTAGTTGAAAATATGTTAAATGTCTTACTCTACACAACAACCTATTTTGTCAAAATGATGAAAAAAGTGAAAACTTTTATTTCACTTTTGGACTATACATGTTTTGTAAGGCATTGTTTGATTCATTTTGGAAAAGACATTTGGCAATAGTTCCAAAGGTATGAAAGATTTAGTTTAGAGATAGGTAAATCCCAATGTGTTAAATTGACATAACATGATTGAAGCCTTGCAATATCAATATTTGTATATTGTTATGGTCAATTGAATAAACTTCCTTTTGGTTTTAAAAAAATGATGAAAGTGTCATTAAAGGGAACAAATGTATTGTTCAATAATATTTGTGTTGAAATTGTCAAATTTGAAGAAATTATTTAATATATTTTGTTTTATGTTGTACTAGTTGTGTTTATGTTATTGCCGCAAAAGTAATTCATTTTAAAGTCAAGTTTCCAACTATAACTAGATACTTTCGAAATATATAGTCTTTGAATTATTTAATAGATTAAATTTTACAAGTTCAAAACATACCTAATGTATGTTTATCATGTATGAAGTTAGATCATTACAAAGAGTAATTCATATTCTTAAATTTTTTTTGGGGTAGTTCTCACCAAAAACACCAACACGAAATTCTCAAAAATGGTCTTGTATTATTTCAAGCTAATTTTCAAGGACAAGGAAAAAAATACCAACAAATTAATGATAAATCATATACTATATTAGGGGCTAACAACATTCCACATTGTCCTTTCCGTGATGTCCTTGACCTTCATTTTCTTCTCCCCAAATTCACTAAGATTGTCCATGTAAGTGTTAAGATCTTTGGAGAATGAGAAGCTTTTATTGACAAAAAATGTATTAGTGACCTACCTTATGAACATAGTGATGTCAAACCTATTTTACATCTTTGTGCAAAACATGACAAATATCCCAAAACTACAAGGAATGAAAAGAAAACATGAGACAATTAACCTAAAAGCCTTTAAGGTCAACAACCTCCACGAGTTTCATGCGCTCTTTTTGTATCTCATGCTAATGTGCTTTTGTGCCAATTTTTTTCACTCTACATATGGTGGATCTGTGATCTTGAAGCTTCAAGTTATGTAACAAGTGAGCAAGCACAAATCCAAAATGCATTCAAAATGCCACAAAAAAAATTGCTTTGTGGAATAAAGAGCAAAGCTAGGGTCTCATCAGAAGAATAATAATATCGTATTAGATAATAATTGCCATTGGTAGGGCCAGGTTCACCAATGGGAGGGCATGAACCCATCTCATCAATGGCCATTATGTGATGTATTATTGGTAGGGCCAAAATAAACCCTAGTTTTGGTTCTGGTTCTAAAAATCAAATGTGGTTCTGGTCCAGTTTGGGGGTAAAGCTAGATCACAGCTGATGATTAACTTTTGGTTCGCCCCCAGTTCTAGTCTTTTTTTTTAATTTCTAGACCATGGATCCAGTTCTAGTTGTTAAGAAGCCAGGATTCTGGTTCCCAGTTATTTGAAAAAACTCAAAACCTCAGTTCCCATTCTAAACCCAATTCCAGAAAATCGGACCCAGTTCTGGTTTGATTTTGGCTAACTGAAACTGGAACTTATACTGAAAATTAGACCCAGTTCTGGGTTTGAAATTTTACTCTCTGAAATTGGAACTTATACCAAAAATCAGATCCAGTTCTGATCTGCTTTTTACTAACTGAAACTGAAACCCTAAAAACTGGGTACCTACCCAACACTAGGTCTTAGGAGATACCTGTAGTACCTTGGCCATTTCAACAAATGGAATATTCTTAAATTTTCACTATTTTCCTTCACAATAATTTTTTGATTTGGAAGAAATAATCTTTGAAAATTTCAACATTTCTGAAAATAATACAATTAGTGTCGGATTGGCCAAGGTACTAAGGTACATATTGGTACGAGGTTGGTATTAGAGCATCAGTTGGTGACTCCAGACAGTAAAATTTATTGCCTAAAAGTCAAAATGTGTCAGTTTAGCTCAAGAAATTGGTTTTTCCGCACCAAATTCGTGCAGCTTGCCAGGGCTCGTAAAAGGCAAAACACAGTTGTGCACCTCCAAAAAACGAGTGTAATAAATTGGACCTGACTGAGGCTCAGTATATCTAATTGGTCGATGATAATGATTGGTCTAGGTGGTTTGCTATTAGTAGTCCCCCACGTGTAAGTAGTTCCAGTTTCAGTTTTATTAATGGGGTTGCCAAAAAAAACAGCGAAACTTAGACATTTAATTTTACTATCCAGAGTTACATACTGAGCACCATTGGAGATGCTCTTACCTCATGTCACCAGCAAGCATGTACGGGTATGAGCCAGGTATTCCTTGTGTCATATCTATCCAGTCAGCGGTTCTTTAATACCAAGACTAGTACCAATCTCTGTGCCAAGGTTTGACCCTGATACTGCCCAACATTGGTACTCTCCCTCCTCTTTTCTAGGAGGGATATTCTGAGATATAATGTGTAGAGTAAAGTTCTGGGGCTGTGAGTGACTTCTGTTTACACTGTCAGATTATATTCTGTAATGTGCACCTCTTGACTTGTTTCTATTGGAATTTTTCTAACTTTCTCACTTGAAACACAAAATTAGATTGTTGTGTCTTGTTTTTTTGGAGGTGGTCATGTTACACAACGGAATGGGTACCTCCTGAATTATTTCTATTGGAAACGATCTAACATTTTTTAAAAAATTGTTTTGTCTTGTTCTCTTGGAGGTGGTCATGTTACACAATGGAATAGGTATCAGATTCCATCCCATAGTGTGGAAAATATGGAAACAAGCAAAACAGTTCTTCAAAGCTACCTACCCATCCATTGCATTATTTCTCAGAATGTTGGTGATGGTGGTGTGAGTCTAAACAAGTTGCTATTGTAGCAGCAAAATAGTGTGTTTCTTCAAGCTCCATGAAATCCAATCCAACAAAATGTACATGCAAGAAACACTCATGTCTGGTGGCTAAATTACATTCTAGTCAATGGCAAGAACTAGGTAGCATAAGGTTCAACATCACAACATGCCTTTTCTATCGAATTTAGCAACCTTGAGTGGAAGAAGAAAACATTGCATGTTTAGTTAACATGCGGTTAATCCCCCACACACGCTTGAGAGCTGATCTAGGAGACTTGTATTCAATCAAGAAGGAAAAGCCTTTGAAAGCACCTCCTAATGACAACACGATTCTAGACAAAAAGCATACGACATTACTTTACTGTGTGATAAAAAGAAGCAATTGACAACCTTGGAAAATACCCAATTCTTCACTAGTTGAATCAACAGAACATGAGTTCTATGACATTTGATACCTCCTACTTCTTCCTGTGAAATGCATTCTTGGTCCAAATTCTATGGATCTAACCAAAACACCTCCATTAGATTATGCCTCCAATAGGTGGGCACAACTTTAATTCACCCGGGTCTTTTCTACATCAATGATTCAACAAATTTTGGATAGAGTCTACTCTAACTGGCCATCAACATTTGCTAATATGGAATCAAACTCGTTCATGAATTCCATTTAGTTGTGATTAGTAGTGGCTATTTGTTTGGAAGAGAGTAACATGAAGAGAGGACCAATGTCCAAAGCTAAGACAATGTTCAAACGCGAAAGGGAAGAAAAGGCATTCACCCAAATCCAAAACCCGAGTCTAGGTCCTAAACCCTTCTCCAATCACATGAAACTAATCAAACAAAGAGAGGGGAGGGAATCCTAAAAAAGGGCCAAGACTAGAAGAGGCCTTGCCAACAATAACAACCCACCTCAAGATGGTTGAAGCTTGGGCTCTTTGAAAGGTTATTGCCACCTTCTACCTATAAAATTCATGTAACATTAACAAAGGAAGGTCTCCTACCCCCTTAGCTGATCACACCATCTGGGTACATTGATGTAAAAAATCACTCACTTGACAATGCAAGTAGTCAAATACCTCCACAACAAGAGGTAAAAACATATCCCTGGGTATCACAATAAAACATGTCCTTTGTTTGGATCATGATCGTCACAACAACTCCCACAAAAATGACAACTTTTGAAACTAAATTTACTTAAATGAAATTGGTAATGACAACATCTACCAAAATGCACAACATTACATTATGGGTTTTTTGATCGGTCAAAGAAATGACTACTGTCTTTTTCGACTACAATTGTAACTACTTAGTCACAAAAATCACTATGTAATTGCAAAGGCCATTGAAATGTCATATGATGTCATGGTTTTGAAACTATAATTAGTATGATAACTAGTGGGTTTTTTTGGATAAATATGTTAATATTATTCAAATTGTAATAATATATTTTAAATAAATTAAAACTAGTTAATTAAAAATACCTTAACTTTTGTTACTAAAATAACAACTTCTAGTCTGACAACATGATGATGTAAGATTCCACCTATAAACATGTCTTTTACCACTTGTCTTATTTTATTACAATCAAAGAAACGACTAGAAAATGACATAAGTGACTTTTTAAATGACTAGAAAAATGATTATAATCGAGTAAGACCAATTGTAAAAGACATGTTTTAGCATTGTGGTAATAATAAAATACTTCACTATTAGTCAACATGATGACTCATACACTACTGTGGATAAAATGAAGCATTTATTGGTTGTTCACTATGTTAGAGATAATGTCCAATCCTTTAATCTAATTATTTGCATCAAGATGCAAGTCCAAAAGCTTTACCGTCACTACAACACAAAAATGACTATTATTTTTTTCAACTACATTTATAACTATTTAGTCATAATAATCACTAAGTAATCGCAAAAAATATCAACATGCCATATGGCATCATAGTTTTGCAATTGTAGTAAATATGACAACTTGTTGGTTTTTTTGGTAAATTATCATATTATTTTTCAATTTTTGTTCATTAGTTAGTCAGTTGCAAGAACCATCCACCTTTGTGACTAATAACAACTCGATCTTCCATGTGATGATGACATGACATGTTACATGTCAATAAAATGATGTGGTCCTATTTGTCAACATCATGATTCATGTCATTGATTTGATGAATTAATCTCATTTATTAGTTAGTTGAAAATATTGTTCTTCTTTGTGATTAATAACGATTTGGTCTTCCATGTGATGATGACATGGCATGTCATTTAGCAATAAGGTGTCACAAAAAATCATGGATTTCCATGAAAATTTGTGACACCATAAGTTTTTGTGTGTCTTGAATTTATGGCATCAATATTTGTCACAACATGTCATAATTTTTTGTGTGCCATGAAGTTTTTGAAATCATAAATTCACATGCATGTGTATGTGTATTAAACAATATATTATTAACTTGTAATTATGACTATTATGTTAATAGTTGTTTTGAAAAAGGTGACATAATTCCTTGACTTTTTAATTAGTTAACACACTAGCTTAGGTTTACATACCTATTAAGTTAACTTATATATGTAGACTACTTAGTAAAAACCTCATTCATAATATAGGCGACCTTGTAAATTACTTAACTAAACATTAAAATTTTATTACATCTAATATGTTTAAATATATCTAAAATAGATTACCCTACTAATATGTTAATTTAGGTAGGTTTGCCTAGGTTTTAAGTTTTAAGTTTTTTGCCAAGTCAATTTAAGTAATCTCGTTACAATATATTTTATCAAGTTTATAACCACTTCAAGTTTGTGTGACTAGATGTGACATATTTATTGGAAGTTAATTTATTTTTTAACCTAAGAATGTTTAGGTTAATGTAGGATAGGTTAATAAATAATATAGGTTGACAAACTAGTTCATTTTAAATCAACCTAGGGAGGTTTAGGTCTAGGTTACATTAGTAGGTAATAGGGTAATTGACCCCAATCAACCTAGGATGGCCAAGGTTAATTCAAAGCTAAAAATTTTGAACTTTATAACTTTGTATTAAATATAATTAGTATAGAAAATGTGATAATGCAATGGATGAAGACTTGAACCCCAAACTAAAGGTGAAGAATTCAAGTCCTCATTATTGTAACCTATGGTACCTAAATCACTTAATTTAGGTTAAGTAGCCTAGTTTAGGTTTTTGAGGTTAAAAATGACATTTGTTTTTATTTTAGACCACCTAACCTAGATTAGGTTGCCTAGCATAGGTAGCTAGCCTAATTAGGTTAAGTTAGGTTAACTTTTGGCTAGGCAAGTTAAGTTAGGTTGCATAGCCTAGCTATGTTAAACTAGGCTAACTTTTGGTTATGTGTAATGACTAATAATGGGTTTATAGATTTTTGACACATGTTGTCCATCCAACAATGTGTCTTTTATATCACTTAGTTGAATAAAATGACTAAGTTGAAATGGCATGCACTTTACATGTCATACCAAGGATAATGATGTGGAATTTCATTATTATAAAAATAAAAAATTTAATCCTAGTCATTAAAACGATTGGGCTTTGCAACTAAACATCCCTTGCGATTAAATGGGTGAAACAACCTAAATTTAACAACTCACTAGTCATGACTAATTGTATATGTCCTTCTTAACTAATATGTAGTTGGAAAGGCTAGTCGTAAAACCCAAAATGCGTTGTTGTGATTTGGACCCCATCTGTGGATAACACAATGTGGTTATCTTAATAAAAAATTAATCAATTTTTTTTGTCTTCCTCTCCACAAGTGGCTTCACCAAAGCCATTTCAGTCTTTGTTATTATGAAAATGAATATTGTATCATGAACAAGTAATTTGTGCACTATTGTTGCCCCTTGTACATCTAGTTACAAAAGCACACCTTGTCCATTGAACATGTAATTCCAAACTTGTTTTTAATTTTTTTTGCAAAAATTTTTGTGTATCAAAAAATAATAGCCCATATAATTTCCCTTTGCACAAAAGTTGTTGGGTGGTATAGAAATTGCATTATAGTGTTTCATGCAAAACTCATTACTAAGTATGAAAAAAAAAAAATCTATTTTTCAAAAATTGCAATATTTGCAAATATGTCAAGCCCAAAAGCAAAAAGCTTATGACCTTCATTTTTTTGGTGTATTTAAGAACACATATTATTATTAATGTGAATATTCTTGGCAACATGCTAGAGATGGTGGTGAAATATTTTAATAACTAAACTATTTTGTTTTCAAAAAATTGGCTAAACATTATTTTTTTTAAAAGTTGAAATTTAATTACAACTAATGTTAGGTGGATGTACATTGTGGGGGGATCAAGCCCCAATCTTCAAAAACTCTATCCATTTCAACACAATGTCTATTTGCATAAAAAGAAGCTAGTAATATTCTTAATAAAATTTATAATTAAAGGTTCAAAGTTCATAGCCTACAAAAGATGGTAGCCTATAACCATTAATGGCCAAAGGCCACCTCAAGGGCCAAGATTGAAGCTTCAAGCATTCAAAACATATCAAATATTATTATATTGTCAAATGTGCACTACCTTGTCATAAGGAAATGCATCCATGGTATAAAAAAATTGCCAAAACATGCAAACACACAAATTCAAGTGATCTATCAATTGATTGTGAATCCTAGATTTAATGAAATTAAAGTTACTAAACATACATTCATCCTCCACAAAACCCAACACTTGGATCATGGCAAGCCTTGTCAATTTAACATATTATGAAATGTTGCAAAAAAGAATAAAAGAATATATGATCAACCTTCACATTTTAATGAAAAGATTAATACTATGAAAAAGGCCCAAAGCAATTCAAATATTGTTTTTCATCATCCTTGAACATAAATTTATGCAAATCCAAGTTGGATGCACACAAAAGTTCATTGATCATCTATTCAACCTCACCAACCTTCATCTTCTTTGGTAAGCAAAATAGAGACTTCACAACATTGACATGATTATTGAAAAACTCATCACAATTTGCAAGTGTCCAGTAGTGGGGGTAAACAAAAATGAATGCCTCATTGAACACATGTAGAAAGCAAGCTTGTAGTTCTTTAACTAGTTTTGTTGTATCCTCTATGCATTGGAGTTTCACACCTTGTACAATGTGATAAAAAATAAATCTATTCACATAGCATGTCATTTCGATGTTAAAATCTTGAGCCTTCACACCCATACATGGTTTGTTTGGCATTCAAATGCCAAGTGATCAATCCTATTGTTGAAATCATTAATCCACCTCATCAAAATGGTTCATGTTTACCATTTGCAAAAGCTTGGAATGAAAAAAATGCATTAAAAGTGAGGGCATTAATTGGATCCATGAACATTTTGTTCAATTTAATTTGACAAAGCTCAAGTGCTTGCAATAGATTAATGACAAAGATGTCATGGGCCTAAACAAGCTTAATCAAAATCTTCACAATATTCAAAAAAAGCATATGCACACAAGGCCCAAAAGTGTTTCAACATTAGCTAAGAATTCCAAGTTGGTAGCATCATTTTAGTTTATTGAACTATCCAATGTTATCTTTAACAATAATGGACAATAGTTTTGTAACATTCTTTTGATTAAGCCCAACATAAAAATCCAATGGGTCTTGACATTGTTCAAGATCTATAAGCCATTTGTTTCCAAGATCCACCTAAACTTAACTAATTCCAAATGCCTCTTTAGAAACATGGAAAAATACTTATAAAGCGATTACAAAATTCCTTCCAAATGTTTGAAAATGGGCAAGTTGAAAGGGTCTCAACAACCAAGTTTGTCTAATGTGCCATAAAACAAATTGAGCTTGAATTTGGACAATAACACCTATGCAACAACCCTAAAAGCATTAACTTTATCAACATGAAAAAACAAAAGTTTTTTTAAAAACATATCAAAATGTTACATACCACCATTGTTGAGAAAAGCTTGTACGATGACCATCTTCAAATTGGTCACATTAGATATATTCATCACATGTTCCAAATACAACAAGATGGGGATATTTTTCCAATTTTAGATAATGTACACATGGATTGATAACCAAGATTGGTTGCCAATTGACATCACCTCATCACAAGACAAAACCGCATAGTTAAATTTGTGCACTACAAGCTTGATAGCTTGCATGATTACCATGTGTAGAACTTCAACCATTCCCCAATTAGAATTATCATACCAATGTATTTTAGAGAATGTTTGACCTTGAGAAACTTGAGAAGAGAACACATGTTTTGAAAATCTGTAATAGGCTTCCCGCGGGCTAGTAGAAAATAAAAAAAAATTGCAAAACTTTCCTCTTGTTAAGCCTTGAACTTGACAAATAACACCTTGCAAAATAGAATAATGTGGGATCTAAGTAAACAAAACTTCACTTTTTGTGCTAGGATTTTTTTTTTTGATATATTCCCCCAGTTTTCACCCTTGCCATGGCAAAAGTGGCCTTTTGTGTCCTTGCATGCTTCAACAAATAATCCAATTTGGGTAGTTTTTCTTCATCTTTAATTTTGAAATAAATTTTACACCTAATAAAAATCACAATCCATTCCCATTGACCACAAATGCTAGCCATAGTAATCATGCTACCCAAAAGTCTTGAAATTTTTTACCAAGTTCATATTTTTGTTTCTTTGCAAGAAACTTTGGGTGTTCAAGTTCTTGTTCCAAATGCACAATAATTGCAACTACAACAATGTTAGGATCAATACCTACATGAAAAGTTTTAGGTAGAAAAAATCCATTGTGAAAAGTAAGAACAATCAAACCCAAAAAAACCTTGAACCTAAAGTTCATTAAAGGTTTCAATGGAACCATGATAATTCGCCACACACAAAAGGTAGTGAAAATTGCTTTCAATGATTGAACAACACAAAGAACTTCAAAACAAAAGGTCAAGCCTTTGTTGGAATTAACAACTCAACAACAAAAACTTGATGGATTCTAAAGGAATTGGAAAATTCATGAACCCCAAAAGACTTAGCAATTGGAAAATCAACAAAGCCAAAAGGAACTAGAAAATCAATAAGCCTAGAAAAAATTGGAAAATTGATGAACCTTGAAGATTGAACCCTTTATATCTTCAATGATTGAAAACTCAATATAGGCCCATTAAGGCCTAAGGCTTGAAGACAAAAAGTTGAATTGAATATTTTTGGAAATTGAAAATTTGATTCGTCATGACTCATGAACCTTGAAGACAAAACACAAAATGTTTGAAGGTTTCAACCTTGAACACAAGCTTGCAATAAAATAACTAAACAAACCAAGTCATGGATATTGGAACCTTCAAGACAAGCATGCAAGCTACAACCAAAAAAATTAAGCAAATAAGTAGAAACATTTAACATGTAGGCCTCAAAAATTGAAAAAATGAACATGAAAGTTGAATTGATGATATGGGATTGCAACAAATTGATTTAAAGAAAATTGATGATGAAGATGACAATCTCAAAAAATTTGATTCCCAATATTTGGAGTTGCCTTGAAATTTTAACCTCCAACCCCCATCACTTTGCAAAATTCTACCTTGGCTCTCCATTCACCTTGAAGAAAACCAAAAAAGACAAGCTCACAAATCTCACCAAACCAAATTACGTTGTAATGAACAATGCATTTAACACACTAGAAACTTAGAGATACATTGAACAACCATAAGATAAAAATATTTCATAAATCCAATGGCCTTGATTGTAGAAATAGGTAACAACTTAATAAACTTCCATGTAGAATTTTAAACGACTTACACCTTCATATGTGTGAACTATTTATAACCTCCTTTTGATGTTGATAGTTGTTTGACGATGTGATACTTTTGACATCCATAATTTTTGCAACATATTTTCAAAATTCTCACTTCAATTATTGACAATCTAAATCTAATTTTGGTAAAAATCACATTAAGAAAATGCATTTTTTTGGGAGGTCACTAGATTTTTCTTAGGTTATGTTTTGGCAAATTTTTACCCAAAAAAACACAAATTCACATTAGTTCAAAGCTTCTACATAACACATATGGTTATTTTACTTTAATAAATTGTCATCACTTTTATTTTGTTTGAATATTTTCACCAAAATTCAATCAATTTTTATTTTTTCACCGCACTTTGGTCATGTGTGCATCAAAGTGACACCCAACAAATGGTAGGATAAAAAAACACCACATATTGTCAAAAAATGTTTACATACTTGGTCTACAAGATGGTTTCAATAACTTTAAAAAGATTTGAAATAGTTTTAAAACTTTGAACTTTCAAAAGAAATAGTTGTTAAAAAAAAATTAATCAACTTTCAACCTTCAATCCTATAAGGTACATAAATAAAAAGGTCAATTTTTATTATATAATGACTACACAAACTTGATTAATAATGAACAATAAATGTTCAATTTGAATGTGACCTAATTAGGTTGGGCACCCCAAATTCCATATAAACTCCATTCTAATGTTAAACCCCCTATGTTGAAAAAGGGATGTATGACCTCTCAAGATACAAAATTATGAAAACACATCAAATTCATCATTGAAATGAACTTTACTTATATGATATAAAAAAGAAGCACATAGTCACATTAATTCCATGTAGGTTAAAATGTCGTGCACAAGGACATCATCACTTACAACCATCGTTGTCCATAATGACACACAAAACAACATAAACCCTCCTACAAGGCATATCATATCAAACCAAAATGCAATTCGCTCACAACAAATAAAAATTCATGTACAATCATTTTTACAAAAGAAGCATGAACTTGCATGAACCCACTTGCAAAATAGACACAACAATACAAGAAAAGTGAGATCTCAAATTCAAAAAGTTAGATTAAAACACCCCATGTAGGGATTTAAATTCTATTCTAAAAGTTTAAATGTTTAGAATCACTTTCACGTTGGAATTGGTTCCAAGTTCACTCACCCTAATTCACCTAACATAAGTAGAACATAATACCTAAAACATAACAAATCTCCTAACAAAAACATTTCAAGTTAATTTTATGACCAAGCCAAAAACACCATAACAATTTTAAGTTCATTTGATAATCACAAAATTTGATCATGTATGAGTATGGTTCAAATGTTTCAATGTAATTCACAAAATTGAATGTAAATATCTTTACCACATATCTAATTAATTCAAAATTACATTTATACATATTTGGGAATAAAGTTTAAAATAGTGTAGCCAATATACTTGAAGTTGAAACAAATATTTGATTAAGAAATCTACATATGATTTTGTCCCCAACTTGCAATTTTTGTCATATGGACTTCAATAATAGATCAGTGCCTTGGAAGCATTTCATAGTTGCATGGCTTCAATTGTTGCTAGTATTCAATTCACGTATAGAGCTCCCAAGGTTTCAATCATATATCTATCTATGAAGGAAGGTGGTTTGTTTTGTTTTGTAGTTATGAGATCCACCGAACCGGGATGCTTCAGATCATGTTCTTGGTGTCTTTGGAAAGCTCAATGAGGAGGGGTGCATGGGCTTGGTTGCATGGCATTTGGACTTGCAGTGCAAAAGTTCTTGCATATCAAATGATTTTTTAGCTGAAAATTAAATTAAATCATAGCTGAAAATTTCAGAGGAATTGGAATGTGCCTTGGGTATTGGAAAGATTTTGATGAGCAGGATTTAATGGAATTTATTTGGTAAGATTTGGATTCAGAATGTGGGAGATATTGATTTGTAAGTGATTTCTGCTGCTGAAAATTCAAATAAGTTCCAAAAATCCAGGTTTTGGATGGAAAAATCAGTTGAGTATGGGGTAACATTTGGGCCAATGGCACGGGCCACACTAGTACATATAGTTTAATGAATGGTAAATTCTCTTACTTGTACACACCTTGGGGGGGGGTGGGGGGTTTATTGTAAATATTTTGAGACCAATTTCTTCAATAACTTCTTTAGATGTGTTGAATGAGGTTAGCTTTTCCATCAAGTTGTTATAAAAACAATCACACCTTACAAGAATATAACACATCAAAGAACAATACCAAAAATGTTGGTCAACAAGATTTCAAACTTTTTAGTTTTACCTCTCATACCTAATCATTATACAATTATACACTGCCATTATTGAGGGACAAGACTTGAAAGCTTGTGAATGCATTGAGGTGCATTGTACTATTTTGGAGGCTTCGGGTACAAGTTACATTATTTCTAGAAATGTTGAAGCTTTCCAAAAAAAATGCTTTTCTCAAAGTACAAAATTTGTAGCTGTTTTCACTTCCTCGCAAGTAAACAACGCACTAGGCCTTTTATTAACCATGTACACTAATAGCACCTGCAGGACATTTGTTTGTACAGAATAGGTGAAAGCTCAGCTTCAGTTATACAGAATTGAATCCCCTCTCTGTAATGCCTTTTACAAATGGAGGTACCAGGATTGTCAATAGTTTTCTTTGACAATATTAGGTCAAGCTAATCATTGAGAGAATCCACGTGTATTGTGATTTCACTCTAAGCTTAACACACACCTTCCTACTGAAAGAGAGAGAGAATGAGTGGTGAAGGCAGTTTCACCTACCCAATGTGGTGAAGAAGGAGGTGAATACTTAACTCAGATAAGGGGAAAGATATGGTGATCAGCTGCTGGCAGTGACAATTTTGATTGAAGTTGAAGGTGTGAGTTTTGCAACACACAAAAAGCTAGAGTTGGAGTATTTCTTGTGCACCACCGTCCAGTACCTGCCTTGCTTTGGAAAACTGTCATCATTGTTGCACATTCCCTGCCACAAGTCATTCAATGTATGAGGGGCAGCAGAGTGTGCAAGGAAGATATAGGTTATAGGTTTAACATCATCAGCAAGAGCATAACTCAATGAGCTATATGAAGCAGACTCAGGGGATGGGATGTAACATACTTGAGCTGGGATTCAGTGTAGCCAGAGTGTTGTTGAAGGGCAGGGCCCCAGCTGGGCTCTCTTGCAAGAGTCTTCTGTGCAGTGTACACAGCAGCAGCGGCCAAATGAGAAGGACAATACTTGACCATGCTGTACTCTGTGAGGCAAAGCTCCACCAAATACCATAATAGTTGCTCTAACTCTGTTGTGACAGCCGTCTCCAGGATGAGGAATTGTGTACAAGATCATAAGTTTGAGGTCACATAGAGTTGTAGATGCCTTAATATGACTTGTACCTAAAAGCTCCGATTTCACTGTAATTTAGAATAGATACCTCCTGATCCACAGCAGCAGCTTTGAGGCAGCATTGAGACAAAAACATATGGGGTTGGAACTGTCAAGTTGAACTGTAAAGTATTCAACATGGTCTTCTCTGTATTCAGGATTTGCTCCCTAGTGTAATCATTGTCAGAGATGTGCACTAAGTCATGGACCTCAGGGCCCATGTTTCCTCATATTTGGCAGCCAGTAGCCATGCTGTCACACCCACCAGCTTCAGATTCTTGCAGGATACACTTTGCACACTCAGGTATTGATCAATCAGATTTATTGTAAGACACAATGTCTCCATCATCAACTTGAACTTCAAGTGGCCCTGCACAGACACACCACTATCCATGTCTGAGGGAATTGGATGCGGGACTAGAGGTAAACTTCTTGGATAGGAATCAAAAACGTTTTAGCTTGATAGAAGATAATACAGCAAAGAAGGGCAGAGGGACTCTATGTCAATGAGCCAGTCAATAAGGATGGCACGCATTTTCTCATTGATCTCTGACTGCTGAGCCATGTAGTCTGCTGGCACACAGCTTTGGACCTGAACATTACATTCTGGATTTTGTGAAAACCTTCGAAAGCACAAACAAGAAGTCACTTGCAAATTTCTGATTACAGAGGGCTAACCAAAAATCCCATCCCCAATATGCAGTCCCCAGTGACCAACCAAAATCCCACACACCTACAACATATCTTGATGTGAGCTGACCTCAGTTTTCTGGTAGAAGGTGTGAATGTCCTCAATGTAGTCAATGACAGCAAGCTGGTTGCCAACATCATGCCGATCTATATTGAAATCTGGTACCTCCTGCTCCTGCATCTCAGCATCAATACCATGATCTTCTGCCTGCATCATCAAATTCAAACACTAGTTAGGATCTGCTCTTTACATCATCAGAGAGCTGTACTGCAGGTACAGGCTACTATGATGATTGATTTACTGAAGACAAGTTGCACCATTTGGACTCCAGTTGCACAAAAGATCATGTGACTAATGTGAATTCAGAAAGTCATCAGGAACAAGCAAGTACCTTGCTGCAGGCAGTCAATAAATCTGTAAGAGTCTGATCCTTCTCCTTCTTAACAGGAGCTACATGAGCATGCACCTTGCCCTGAGCAACAGCACTTGAAGCCTTTCCTGGCTTATTTGATGCTGAGGTAGCCTTAGATGCTCCAAATCTCCAATGAGGTTGCATTGCTGCTGCAGAGCCTACAGTCTCATGTGGCTGTGATGATGTGACAGTGTGCCTTTGCTTGGCACCCCAGTCCCCAACATGCTTCCCTTTGTCTTCAGCCTTCACCACCTCCAATTTGGCTTTTTCAGCTCTGACTTCCACTACCTTTGCTATCCATCCCATGTTGGACGCAATTTTCTGTTTGAGAACAATTGGGGAGAGAGACAGAGACAGAGGGAGAAAGAGGGAGAAAGCAGTTTTAGAACTTGGAAGAACTCTTCAGAAAGAACCCATTTTGTTGATGGGGAATTAGCTTTGGTATCTGTGGACTGTGAGAATGAGAGGCAGTGTTCAAACCTTGGTAGTAGGTTCTTGTGCTGCATTTTGGCTGTTGAGCAAGGCAGCACCATATCTCCTGCCACATTCAAAACGCGCCATGCTTAAATCAGAGAACTGCAAGGACCACGCATGGCTTTGAACACAGATCTGATACTAGGGTATGAGATTTTTTGCCATACCGAGTGACAGGCCGATTCCCCTTTGTTGCAATTTGCTTCACAAGAGCTTTCCTATTAACACACAATCCAGCACTTCAATACCCCCATTCCTTGTGAGAGAAATCGAATAGAGGATTGAAGGATACAGCGATGAATGCAATTTGAGAGAGAATCAGGGAGAACTAGCTGTGGAAGGGAAGCTGGCCAAGGCATTTGTGGTTTCTATCTCCGAATGATCTGAGAAATTCTAACTCACTCTTGAACGCTCTCTTTGTTCACGTTGCACCTTACAGACAACGCACCGACAACCACGTTGCCAATGTCTCCCAGCACCCTCCGATTGCTGGCCTGCACTGCCGTTGCCATATTGTGGCTACTGCTCTTGATTTGCTGCTGTTGCTTCCTTGTACCTGCAGCAGCTCCCGACAGCAAAAATTCCTCTCCTCGTCAACACTTTCCACAAAGGAGACTCAATTTTTTTCACAACCTCTTCGGTGTACATAATTGCTTCGAGCAACAACAAAGATCTTCAAACAACGCAATTGATATATACGACGAAACTTGGAGAGCTTGCTCACGCATGCGAGGAAAAATAAAGGCTGATGGAAGAAGAGATCAAAAACCTTTGCTGAAATGAAAAAATACAGCAAAGTTATATAAGGGAACGAAAGATCAAATTTACCTTCAAGAGGCGGTGCGGGCTTGGCACCAGGGCCCCAATGCTTGTTCTCATCAGCTAACGCTGCAGTTTGCTGCTGCCATTCCGCAGTACGAAACACAACAGCAAACTAATCAGCTTCTGTTCTCTCTTTGTTTGCATCTCAAACACCAGCAAAAGAATCCATCGTTCGTAATAAGCCCCGAAGAATGTCCTGAAACTCACCCTTGTAGCAAAAGCATGATTCCTGAGACCGTAGTAGTAATCACCTATTTCCATTTCAGTTTGTGCATTCAAACATGAAGGCGATGCAATGTGTTGTAACCTCTATTGATGCTTTTAATAAAAATGGCACATCAAAATCATTGTTTTGTCTACTTTCGATGAATGTCTATGTGAAAGGTGCATTGCAAAACCTTGTGTCAAGCTTGCTACTTAGCAAAACACTACGTTAAGTGTTTGTTGTTGTGTGAAATTTTTTTGTCTATTATTGCACATTTTATCAACTTTGTTATTACACAAAAACTTCTATTAAACTTTGGGATTTTGTTGTTGCACAAAACCTCTTTGTCATCAACTTTGTTGATGCACAAACAAAAACTTATGTCGACTTTGTTAATGCACAAGAGTTTTTGTCAACTTTTTTCAACATTGGTGTGCAAAAACTTTTGTTGATTTTGTTACTATGTGAAAGTTTGGTTCTTCTCATGCTACAACTAAGCAACACCATTGTTCACAAATTATGCTTGCACCATTATTGTTAATTTTTTTGGTTTCATGTTTTTTTTTTAATGAATCCACACATTGAATAACAACAAAAACTTAAGCCTTGAATAACATCAAAGAATTTGGACATTGAATAGCAACAAAATAAACTCAAACATTGAATAACATGAGAAATTCATGAGTGTTTTAGTTATAGAAATGTTCATGATGTTTTTTGAAAATGTAACGATGTGAAATTTAAAGTTGTTCTTGAAGATAGTAAGTGGGAAGGATGATGGGACTAGATCCCACAACTATCTCCACGTTATTATGGAACACTAAGTTATCTTAATAACTTTACATACTAGTGATTTAAAAACCTAAAATCTAATATTAAGGCTAAATCTAATGTTAAATGCCACACACACCTAACACCAAGTTAACACCACCTACCAACTAAGATTCCACATCATTGTCAATGCTACTTAACATGACATATATGAATGCACCCCTAAATCAAGAAAATTTAATAGTGACATTTGAAAATTTGAAAATGTAAAATGAAATTCCAAAGCCACACATTTATGAATACACTCCATACCCAAAACATGAAATATTTAAAACCATTTTTTCATTGAACACATCACCCATTACAAAAAAAAACAAATGTACAAAAACACCAAACACATGGGAATTCTAAATTTTAAGAAACAATTTCTAAATTGATTTTTGGTTTAAAATAAAACATTCAACCAAAAGTACCAAAGTGTGACAAATTATCTATTGATTTAATTAAACCAAATTTACTTACATATTGTAGTTCTTATGCATTTTCTTTCATCATAGTATCATTGGTAGATAATCAAATTCAACAAAATAAAAAAATTAAACAACATTGGAACTTTGCCATGGCAAGGAACAAGCCATGAAAAATAAAAGTAAATGAAATAATGTCATAGGAAACCTAAAATATTGTAATGCATTGTAGCAAATTTTGTCTTTTTCTTTAACTTTTTGACTAAATTTTCAATCAAAACAAATATAGGACACATTTGGGCTCAATAAAAAAAGACTAGTTAATTACAACAACTAGTTGTTAGTAAGTCAATCATCTTGATGTGATTGAAATCCATCATGTTTATTTTAACCAACATGTTAATTTAAGCAACAATATATTTTTTAAATAAAATCATTATTAGAAATTTAAAATTTCAACAAGTCATTACAATGTTTTTTTTACATTACTTTATTTTATAAAATTAAAAGGTGAATTATCATCAATTTAAATGCACTCAGAAGTTTTTTTATTTTTCTTTGCAAGTTTATTGACAAGTAGCCAAACCCATACAACCCTTTATAATGTGTGTATATTTTGTTTTTGTCATGTCAATGTGATTAATTTTAATCACAACTATAACATGACTAATTTTAATCACATTCATAGGATGTCAAGAATGAAATTTGAACCCTCATTTCCATGGCCATATGGCAAGTCCTTAATTATCCAACCATCATTTCACATGGTAACAAATCTTGTCATTGCCTAAATATGAATGCAATGAACTTTTGAAAGTTGAAAATTAGAATGATTAATATAATTATTTAAGTTCATAATGAAAACTTAATTTCATATGTAAATAAATAATAGGTGGTGTTTAGTTAATATGTAGGTATGTAGTCAATACATAGGTAGATATGTAATAGGTAAGTAGGTAGGTATGTACATATGTAGGTGGTGTTTAGTAGGTAAGTAGGTAGGTAATAAATACTTATTCATTTACCTATCTACCTACCTACCTACCTACCTACCTTCATTTCAGTATTCAATTTAATTCTTTTTATTTTTATTTTCATAACTACATTGAATTGTGTTATGCATCTAATGTTTTAATGTAAAAAATTTATAATATAATTCAAATACTTAATTGATTAAATCAAATCTAAGTTTTCAAATTTTTATAATTTCATCATTTAATTCAATTCTATAATGTGTTTATTATCAAATGTCATAATATTAACTTTTAAAAATATTTTCATGTATGCCATGAATTCAAATAAAATACATTTTATTTTATTGATTAATAATTTCATAATGTAAAAACATGACAATAATTTAAAATGTTTATGTCAACATTTCTAATGTAATTTATTTAGTTATAATAGTAATTAATTTCATTTCACATGTGAAATACACAATTATAACTTGATCATAGAAATATATATGTTCTTTCAAGTCATAATTACATTTAATACAAAAAATTAAGACATCATATACATTATGCCACATAAGACATTAAAAATAACATGTTTTAGTCATAATAGTCATACATGATGACACATCACCATTTATTTCATATTATAATGAGCTAATTTAATCATGATGTAGCTAACACTATGATTTTATGTGAATCCTTTGTGTTCCACATATTATTTTTAATGTCTATTTTGACTAAAATAAAAAATTAGACTTAATCATAATAAACATTGTTATTTTTGCAATTAGTCAAAACAAACATGATTAGTCATGTCAATTAAGGAAATATGATTGTATAATCATATTAACCAAATTCAAGTAGTGAAAAAGACATGTTTTTGTTGTAGTGATGTGGTCAATGATGACCTATGCATTATCTTACATAAATTATTAACTATTTCATTAATCATTGTATGATCACATTTAACACATCCTTGGGTTTGTCAAGAGGTATTAGGAGGGGTAAATGACCATATCAATTTTCAATTTTGTAACATAATGTAAATCTAAGGTGAATTCCCTTCCAATAAAAAAAGAAAACTTGAAAGCTTCAAGATGAGACTAAAACAAATTCATTACATTGAATTCAAAATGAAATCAATTTACATAAACCAAGAAATAAAGCAATTAGTGCAAATTAAAGACAAATCAGTGCATGAACTAAATCACAAAAAAAAAAAACATTCACAAAATTCATCACATCTTGGACTTGGGAAATTCATCATTTTCCTCTCTATAATATATTATATGTAGGTGGTAGCATGGATTACATCAAAATGACAAAAAAATTCAAAAATTTAAAATGAAATTCTCAAAATTTTCAAGTTACAAGTCTCACAATTTTGCAAGCTTGTAACCCTTTCATATATAGTCAAATTGAAAAACTTTCATGCACAAAGTTGTAACTTTTGAAAAGACCTTTCCAACAATGTAATGCACATTCTCATCAAAGATGAATTTATATTTTTATCATAAATTTTAATGATCAAAAACCAAATTGTCAAAACGATTCTTGACTATTCTTTTGGCCATAACTAATGTTTTAGATCTTCAAACAGAGAAAACAACCTTTTTTTTTTTTTTAATTCAATATTTTTTTGACAACTAAAGAAAGTTTAATTTGAACAAGGTTTAGCTCTTTAAACTATGTTCCAAATATTCAAATAACTATGAAATTTCAACTCCCAAAATGAAAATCCATTTGAAAATGTTAAATCTCACTATCCCACATTTGTGAGGTGCTAAAATCTTAAAACATTTTCTCAACTCACTTGCTTTGTGAAACATTGACTTTGGTTGTTAGCCAAAACTTACGATTTCAACAACACCTCAAATCAAAGGTGAAATTGCAAATTGGATTAAAGTTGATCATAACACAATATTTTAAACTAAAATTTTATTTATTAATGTTTTAATGGGTGTTGTTTCACTCCAACCTTATTGACCATGGTTGCCGTAGTAATTAAATATTGCAAAACCTAAAAAGCATTATTTAACTTTTTAGTTTAAATATTCAAAATAATTGAAACATCATTCAAAAAAATATTGTGTGTTTATAAATTAATCTCAACATGTTCAAGAGCTCATCATGTCAAAGATATCTTGAAGATGTTTCTAGTTTCAACCTATTGAGAGAAGGCATTTTGGGCCATGTAAAATGTGTGGTCATAAGCTCCAAATGGCAACAACCTAGGAGGGGTTTGTTTTTGGCTAAAGGCAACACAAAGGGAATTAGGTGAAGGATAATATAAATGGCTAATTCATTTGGTAATTGGCTACATTTCTTGTCAAATACAAAGCTCCACCAATGGATGTAAATATTAGAAGCCAATGACTTATTATCCCATCATTAAAAAAATTAATTAATTTTAATAATTAAAAAAAAGGGTTACACACTAGAACATGCTAAGGATTGCAAGCATTACAATTAGGAGTTCCTTTTTCAATTTTGTGATATTGAAATATTGGTGAAAATTTCCCAAAAATAGCAAAATTAGTTGAATTTACACTATTAAAAAAATTCTCCAGAAATTTCCCCAAAAAAAATTGTGCCAGGAAAAATTTTATAAAATGAAATAAAATAAAAATGAAACAATGATTACAATGTTGCATATAAGGAAACACCAAATCCCATCAAAATATGAGTTGGAACACCGACATCCACATGGATGAAAACATGTGGCTTCATCCTGTTCTTGCCTTCTATCCCTTGCTTTTGAAGAATACGCATTGAATAACGTTCACTTGGATGGGAAATAACATCTACCTTCATCCTTTTCTTGCTTGTCATCCCAATTAATGGAACATACTTGGTACGGGCACATAGATGAAGAACCTAGCTTCATCCGTCACTTGCTTCTCGTCCACCTGGATGGTAAATGTAACGTCATCCATTTTCTTATATCTCATTCTACTTGTCGAGAATATGAGGAGTACTGACTTCCGTATGAATGATAAAATCTATCGTCATCCGTTTCCTGCTTCTCATCCCTGTTTATGGAACATAAGAGCTAGATGCTGACGTCTACATAGATGATAAAATATACCTTCATTTCCCGCTTTCGTATACATGGATGGAAGACATAACGTCATCCGTTTTCTTGTTTCCTAATACTGGTCATGGAAAACAAGGGGCTGAATACTGACATCCACAAGGATGATAAACTATAATTTCATCGTTTCTTGATACTCATACCTTCATCCGTCTCTCGCCTCTGGTCCACATGGATGGAAGATGTAACGTCATCCGTTTTCTCTTTTCCTAATTCTGCGAATGGAAAACGCGGGACTGAAAACTGACATCCCACATGGATGATAAAATATAACTTCATCGGTTCCCTTTCCGGCTTTCGTCTATATGGATGGAAGTTATAACGTCATCCGTTTTCATGTTTCCTAAAATCCAGCTTATGGAAAAATACGAGGCTGAAGACTGACGTCCGTATGAATGATAAAATATTATTTCATCCCTGTCTTGATATTCATCCATGTCAATGGAAAGCACTGACACCCATATGGATGATAAAATATAATTCCATCCCTGTCTTGATATTCATCCATGTCTATGGAAAGCACAGACCTGCATATGGATGATAAAATATTCTTTCATCCTTTTCTTGATATTCATCCCTGTTAATTTTTTTAAACGAAGTTGAATAGTGACGTCCACATGGATGAAATATCTAGATTCATCTGTTTCTTGAGAAGGGTGAGGCGGGGCCGAGTGGGTGTTGTGGGGGGGGAGAAAGAGGGATGTGCGCGAGAGAGAGAGAGAGAGAGGGACGGGAGCGAGGGTTTGCAGTGTTGGCGGTTATGCGAATCGCAGCGACGACGCTTTGTCTAATCCCACGCCATTGCTCTGCTTTGCTAGATCTGAGATTGTCTTAGTAGCGTCGTCGTTGTGAAAGAAGACCTTGCTTTTGCTTTAAATTTTTTAGAAGCTTTTCAGTCTTGCTTTTGCGTTCTCCGTTTTTCTTTTCTCTTTTTCCTTTTTTTTTTCTTTTTTCTGTAGCGTCAAATTTTCATCGCAACATGACTTCGACGGCTGCGCAACCCCAGTTCCGGTACACGCAGCCGCCGTCTAGGGTGCTGCACATGCGAAACTTGCCGTGGGAGTGCAGCGAGGAGGAGCTTATTGAGCTCTGTAAGCCGTTCGGTAAGGTGGTGAATACCAAGGTCAATGTCGGGGCCAACCACAACCAGGCGTTCGTTGAGTTTGTAAGCACACACACGAAAAAAACCTTTTTTCGTAATTCTTTGCAAAATCTGGGAGCTGCAAGCCTTCGATGAAAATTAGAGAACTGGCTTGAACAATATCAGGGACATTACACACGCATAGTAAAGCTTAGTCTTCCATGTCACCGTATGGAGCCTGGTTTTGCACTGATGTGTGAGGTTAATCTCTTTGAAAAGCATTTTTCCAGGGGATAACATGTCAAGATGCAGTAACTTGAGGAAAACCTCAGCCGGAACCTTCTCCTGTACGATATTATCACAGTCCATAGCTTCAATGTCTGTACCTTCTTTGGTTTTCAGTGATTTCTGCATCACACCATGCCAATGCTTGTTGGTGATGAACGAAGCTGGCTAGGTACTTATCATGTGTTCCATGCATGCAGGCCGATTTGAACCAAGCAATTTCCATGGTGTCCTACTATGCCTCATCATCTGAACCAGCTCAAGTGCGAGGAAAGACTGTTTACCTGCAGTACTCTAACAGGCAAGAGATTGTTACCAGTAAGAACTCTGGGGATGTTGCAAGCAATGTCCTCCTGGTAACAATTGAGGGCGTAGAGGCTGGCGATGTCAGCATTGACGTCTTGCATCTGGTAAGCTTTCAGATAGTGGTGACACACTCTAATGGCAGTCATTCGTGTCGGGGCACTGGTATTATCAAGGGATCTGAAAGGTGGTGCTGCAAGTGATGTAATTTCACATACAGTGTGACAAGAGATCCGTTCGAGTTTTTAGGGCTTCAAGCCAATATGAGTTGAGATCCTCAAGGCTTCAGTTGGCTTGATTATGTGAAATTTCAGCTGTACTTCATAGGGTTTTTGTGGACGCATGGATTGAATTTGACTGAAAGCTACATGGATTAGCAGGTCCATGTGACGGCCACATCCTCGATGGCAGCCTGGTGCATGGGAGAAAGCGCATGTGTGTTTGTTTCCCTTCCCTCGCCACCCTAACCCCGCCTCTTGACCCTACTCCTCTTTACCCTATCCCCTGGCAATGTGAGATTGATGTGAATTCATCTCAGTCCTCTCTCCATTGTCTCTCCTTCAAAGCCCGCAAACCCACTTTACATGGCTCTTGTGCCTACACTTTATGAAGCATTTTACTGCGTTGAAGCTAATCTGCTGAGGGCTAACATTATTGGGTGTGCCTTTCACCTCTGCCAGTGTCACTCTCTCTAGGTCCTTGGTGGAGCCCATAGTGAGAACCTGAGGAGTGCACAGGATGTGTGACAACACTAATTCCAGTGTCACTCAAAGGGTTGTAGCTTATTTGAGATGTAACTCTCTGTGTATTTAACCATTCAGGCCACACTTTGTACTTGGGTCTGACATAGGATCCAGTTGGGACTAATTTGGAATGGTTTGATGAGATCAAAAGGACTGAGAGTGTTATGACAAAACAAAATTTATCTTGAGGCAAATTTCTGACCATAGATATCTCAGTTGCTTTTTATAGCATTTTGTTGGTTTTATATGTGCTTGTTGTATGCTCGAAGAGAAGCTCAAATCAATTGCATGAGATGGTTTTCTGTATGTGGTGTCATCTTATGCTGATGCTGTGCTGTGTAACACATATATGTCCTCCAGTTTGAATTTTTGTATTTTTAAAAAAGTTATTAAATAAATTCAGGCAATGTAGCATCTAGTGAAGGTTATTGTTGTTGGATTTGCAGCTAAGTTTTCCATTGTAGCTGCAATTTAAGATCAGTTTGAATTTTTCTTTTTAGTGAGCTAATATATGTGAACTGAGGGCGGTCCGACTCTGTTCTCGTTGCAGGTATTTTCTGCTTTTGGCTTTGTTCATAAGATTGCAACGTTTGAAAAAAGCGCTGGCTTCCAGGTGTGTATTATGGTGAGAGTAACTTGGCTTTCGCTGGTCATTGGTTGTACTCTGTACTCTATCCTATGTCCCTGCTACAGAACAGCATCTAACCCTCTGCTGACCACCACATACGATTCCTTTGTATATGTAGGTGGCCATATCTCCAGCCATTCCTGGTAGGATCTGCTTTTCTGTTTTTCTGTTGCTTAGATCTGGATGGTATCTTCTGAATAATGTCTTGTCTCTCCAGGCTCTGGTGCAGTTCAGTGATGCCAATACAGCCTCAGCTGCTAGATCTGCCCTTGATGGGCGAAGCATTCCCAGGTCTCTTGTTCTCTTGATACCTATTTTCAGAACCATTGATTGGTCTATAGAGATTATTTCAAAATGTCATGTTTGGATGTGACATTACATAACTCAGCTTGATCCATTTGTGTTTCTTGGCAAGATTGCAAGTCTATCATTCCAAGATGGTTTCTAATCTGCAGAGTGAACATTTCCAGGATGTTCTGATAAAGCTTTGTTTTTAACTGTAATTTTTGTGCTGTTCCCATGTTTTATGTGCCAAATGGTAGCTTGTTATGTTGGACTTGAGACTGCAAGCCTGAATATTGTTTTATCTCTCAGACTGGATGTTCATGGGCAAAATTCAATAAACACAGGATTGTTCTTTTATGCAAATCTCATCAGACTTGAGTGTCTCCAGTATGGTCTATGAAACACAAGGGAAAGAAAGTACTGAGCTAATTTTATGCTTTTCCTGGTACCACAGATACCTGCTGCCAGATCATGTGGGTACTTGCCACTTACGCATATCCTTTTCTGCTCACAATGATCTCAATGTGAAGTTTCAGAGTCATCGTAGCAGGTAGGCAATCCTGGCAGATTGGTTGGTTGAACTCAAAATTTTGATTCTGTTGAGATTGCATGTTCTTTTCTTCTATTGTTGGAGTGGTTGTTGGTTTCAGTTTGTAATTCAAAGGCACAATGTAAACAGTACCCTGTTGTGTCATAATAGCTTGACCTGTTAAACTTGCAGGGACTACACTAATCCATACCTACCAGTCGCTCCATCAGCCATCGATGGCAGTGGCCAGGTAAAGTGTCTCCACCCCTCCAGATGCTTCTCTCTCTTCATACAACTATCTGGATCCTCAGTATTGTGTATGTTGGTCACAGGCATTACAAGTATGCACTAAACATTTGTCGCCTTCTCTACTTTCTGGCAACAGTTTGGCATTGGTCCTGATGGAAAGAGAAGGGAGCCTGAGAGCAATGTGTTGCTGGTGTCTATTGAGAATATGCAATATGCTGTAACCATTGATGTCCTACATACGGTAAGTAGATGTAGAAGCTGTTTCCACTCTTGAAATTGGATATATCTATAGCTTTCTGGCATGGTGTCCATTGACCACTTGCTATTACTGTTCATCTTTTAAACTTGAATTGAGAAAGTTTCAGGATGGCATTATTCAGGGTTGATAGAGATGGTTACACTGCCATATCAGCTGTGCCCATAATAATTAAGTCTAAGAGCTCATAGGCAATATCTGTGCTGTGTGTACCCATCCCATCTGGTATGATGTTTTTATGAATTGTGTATGATGAGACCTCTCTTCACAGTATTTCTGAACTCTTATGCAGGTCTTCTCAGCCTTTGGGACTGTGCAGAAGATTGCCATATTTGAAAAAAGTGCTGGCCTCCAAGCACTGGTACAATACCCAGGTACTTCATCTAGAACATCTTAATTCAGAGGGGTTTTTGCACTGTGTAGTCACCAATCATTCTCTGTCTTTAAATTGGTTAACACTTTATACAAGCTGAGTTTTCTGACTCAGTCATATCTATATAGGATTCTTTTCTTGATTCTGCATTGGAGTGCTTCAAAATCTTGTTGCATGTTAAGTAAAAGCAGCAGAGGTCATAATGTAATTTCAGCAATGAGGGTTTTTATAGTGTATTCTCATGTGCCTTTGGTTGTGGTTGTGTTCAACAGATGTGCCAACAGCTGTGGTGGCAAAGGAGGCACTGGAAGGGCATTGCATCTACGATGGTGGCTTCTGCAAACTGCATCTCTCATATTCTCGACATACTGACCTAAATGTAAAGGTATTGTGCCCCCTGGTATAGGTTGATGTGTTAGAATGCATGAGTGGCTTTTCAGTGTGGGGCAGAGATTTGTGAACACTGTCTTAATTGGGTCTTAATTCAGTGATCTTCACTGTGCCCAAATGCTCCGTACTGCAAAGTCACTCATGCATGGGGAAACCTAAGGATAGTGAAACCAAATAGCAACCCCCAAAACAATTATTCAGAGGCACCTTTAGAGAAGTCTTCAGCTCTTGTGATTTTAGGACCCACCAAGTAAATTCCTCCTCTGGCCACCACCTCCCACAGTCTTTCAGGGCCTCCCTTCCCCTACATTGTTAGACTCCTAAGATTGTTGTCTGTTTATGGTCTTGTGATCCATCATCTCTACATACACACCAGGAAACTCAATGTTGAAACAAGACTGAAAAGTTTTAACTCAAGAGTGGATACACTTTCTGCAAGTTCCAAAAAATGTGTACTAGTAGCCTATTTGGCTCTGAGAATGTTCTAAGATTCCTTGTAAATTCAAGAAGAAACATCTGTAGCATTAGAGGATTTGTGATATGAATTTTGTGGTTGGAGAATTGTTCCTGTCTTGGGTCTGGTTGTGACTTGTGACATGATTGTAACCCCATATTATTGTACCTCACTTTAGACCATCAAAGGGGTATTGAGAACTTGGGCAGCTTCTTGCTGGTATGAGTCTAGTAATTCTTTGGTTTGAATTTGGGGTCCTCACTCCTCATTTCAAACCACTTGAAAGTGGGACTAATGAGGGCAAGCTTTGTTCACAAAGCTTTGCAGGGAATCAAAAGAATGTGTAGGGGAAGTTGGATAGCAAATCAATAATTGGAATTTGGACAGTACAATGGTAAGGTCATAGCCAGCAGCATGCTTTCCTGACTTGGACACCTTGTTCATTTTGCAGGTGAACAATGACAGAAGTCGTGATTACACGAATCCAGGGCTACCACCAACACAGCCTCCTGTCCTGGGCCAAGCACCCGGTGTGGGCACCCCTGGAAACCTCCAAGCATCCCCAACAGGTGCAACTGGGTATCCTGGAAGCCAGTATGGAACTGTCCCAGGTCAACCTGATGCTGGGGTAGGGCAACAAATGTGGGAATATGACCAGACCCCTAAGGCTCAACCAGGCTCCGGCCAGCTTGTAGGACAACCAATGCCAGGGCAGCAGCAAATGTACATGCGCCACCAACCTCCAGGGAATGTACCAGTGCAACCTGGCCATCATGGCCCTCCAGGTCCTGCTTCTCACTACCAGGGACCTCCAGCACCCCCCTCTCCAATGCAGCAAATGGGCATGCCACCCCCTGGCCACATGGGAGCAGGCATGATGCCTGGAGGTGGGCCAAATCCTCATCACATTCCTCCACCTCCTGGTCACTCTATGCCTCCACAGCAGGTACATGGACCTGGTCCCCAGCAGGGCATGCCTGCCAGCAATGGTGGCACCCCTGTCTATTATATGTGATGTAGTACAGAACTTGTCTGACTGAAAATGCATAAAGCTCATTACAGGCTCAGACTTGATTTGTGGTGGTTTGAGAAAAATGCCTTCAATTTTACTCTTTCGGGACCATTTTTCCGATCGGTTTCCTCTGTGGTTAGATGCCCTTCTCTCTTGGCTTAAACTTCACTGAATCTGAGTCCTTTATATGCTGCCTTCACCCATTAAGGGGTTGAGCCCATGTATATGAGACCACAATGCATGGGCTCTCAACAACCCTCCTTCCCTGGAGCTTTCTTTATTTCTGGATCTTAATACCTTCAATCTGTGCTTGCAAATTTGCTGGATATTTGAATTCCTGTCCAGTCTCTCTCTTTCTTTATTATGTGGATAGACTGCTTTGCTATCAATTTCCATATAGATTTCCATTGATGGGTCCAAAGTTCCTAGACAAAGTTCTCAAGTCTACTGATCACATCTATGAAAGTGTTGCGAAGTGAATGTTCCCAAGGAACTTGAACGAGAACCCCCTAAAAGGGATTCTCAAATGTCTAAGCTTAATCAATGAGGTTCCCCAAGGTCTCCAAATTCCTTGAACTACAAAGTTGTTGATTGTTACAAAGTTATATTCTGTAACCATGTTCTAGTGTGATGAATATATGCGATTTTAGGAGTGATATTTTCAATATCTTAAATGGTGGATTTAGGTATGATATGAAAATTCAGGATGGGATTAGTTATAAAAACAATTATAGCCAGTCAAGGTTATAGAAAAGAGAAAGTTCAATGGCAGGTTGCATTTTATATGGATTTCTTATGTCAAATGTGGTGCTTCAACGAATATTTCAATAGTTCTGGAACAGTGACAATAGTTGAATGGACATTGGGTTCAACTATTTTTTTGAGAAAGTTATATCATAAATGTATCACATTAATATTGCACAGACAAACAACAAAAGCATATGCAAGAAGAGGATACTAGAGTGATGATTGGAACTTGTCTTTCAATGTTTATACATGAAAGGTACATAATGAAATTTGCTTCCAACAATGACATACATAAAACATGAAATAGTGACATGCATAGTAATAACTAAACATGGACTAACAATATAAAATGTACACTAAGATAATAACATGATATCAATAGGTTACAATCCATACTTAGACATTATAGGAAGACAACTTGCATGTTAAAAAATATCATTAGGTATGCATATGGAAAAAACATTATGGAATCAGAAGTTACATACCAATGTAGCCTAGGCAAGGATACACTATATATGTACATGACAAACTAACATAATAACATGAAACTAACATGTTACTAGAAGCCTTCACAAGTTATGAAAAACTATCAAATGTTACAAAAATTGGAATTACCATATTATCAAGGTAAAGGGGACTCGTTACAACAACATCAAACAAGTTTCCCCATACAACTAAAAGCTACATTACAAGATGGGATGGACATTATCTGGTGATCCATGTTACACCTAGGATGATGTACACAAATTTTAAGCATGTTACAGAGGATTGATTGAATACCTTATTGAGATGAGTTGCAAGTTACAATTGTGGCTCAATGGACCTACAGGGAAAGCACTAAAATGTTGTTAGATGTGACATGAAATAATTGGGGTGACCACATCAAGGCAAATGGGAATGGTTACAAGAGAGGGCAAAGCAAGTTACATACCCTAACTAACAAGGTATAGGAACAATTCATGAGTAAGGACATGTTCCAAAACATGTTGTGAATTATAACATGAAATAGAGATCATTGTATTATCTAAGCAAATGGGCCTAATTATAACACCATCAAACAAGTTCCATCAAATGATTCACAAGGTGGGAGGAATCACATGGAATCAAAAGCTACATACCAATCTTACAACAAATTGGTATTACCATATTATTAAAGTAAATGGGACTAGTTACAACAACATCAAACAAGTTTCCCCAAACATCTAATGATCCATGTTACATCTAGGATATTATACATAGATTGTGGGCATGTTATAAAAGATAGATTGAACACCTTGTTGAGATGAGTTGCAGGTTACAAACTATGGCTCAATGGACATGTAGGGACAACATTAGAATGTTGTCAGATGTCACATGAAATAATTAAGGTGACCACATCAAGGTAAGTGGGAATGATTACAGGAGAAGGCAAAGCAAATTACATACCTTAACAAACAAGGTATAAAATCAACAATTCATGAATAAGGACACATTTCAAGACATGTGAGATGTTACATGAAATTGGGATCATTGTATTATTTGAACAAGTGGACTTCATTACAACACCATCAAACAAGTTCCATCAAATGATTCACAAGGTAAAATATTGTAAGAAGGGGCTTGTTACAAGGCATGGACATATGATTTGGAATTAAAATCATTTAGTAAATCATGTTTCAATTAGGATTGAGTTGACATAATAGGCCAATTTAGGCAAGATAGCGAATTAAACATAGTTTGTCGACATGTTACAGAGGGTAGATTGAGGTTGCTTGGAATGAATACCTTGTTGAAAGGAATTGTAGGTTACACAACGTGGTTCAAATGACCTGTAGAAGCACCACAAAAACATTGTCAACACAAAATGGGGACAATTCATGGGCATGCATGTTCCAGGGGAAAGCCTACAATTGTAATATGATTGCCTTGTTTCAAATGAATTGTAGATTACAAAGGATAAGAAACCAAAAAAAACCATGGAAACAAGAAAACTTAATAGTATGTACATGTTATAGGGGAAACTCTTGAACAATGCATACCTTTTCGACTCTAGGGACCACAAAAAAGAAAACTAGATCTTCCGTAGAATGTCGCTAAGCATAGTTGAAATCAAATGAAAGAATAGTGCTTGCAACAAACATGCGATCAAGGAATTGCTATCTATTTAATCAAGAAGGGGGAACTATGAACACTTTGGGAGATGCAAGATGTTGAAAACTTTCACCAAACTAATGAAGATAACAATGAAGAAGGAAGGAAAAAAACATCTCCATGGAAACACACAACATTCCAACAAAATTGTGCACCTAGCAACTTCGAAAAAGGATTGAAAAGTGATCTTCCACTTGTAATTCATGCATCCAAGCCTACAAAGTAAATATAACTTCCTCTACATGTAATTTTTACAATGAAGCTAATAACATGTAATTTTTACATGCAAACTACAAGCAATGCAAAACCTTCAAATTAGGCAATGCACGCACCTCAATAGGGTGTTGTAAAAATACATGCAGTAGTTGTATTGATAAAATTGATCAATGACAAAGGCACCAGAGAAGAACTAGAGCTATTGTGAGAATATTTGACAATGGGTGCAAGTGAATAGAAAAGTGATGGAGGGAGATGTTATAAGATTGTGCAATACAAAATGCAAAACATGCACAATGACAAAGGATGATGACGATGCCTTAAAGCGAAAAGGTCTATCATCATGATGGCGAAAAGACATGGTGGTGTGGCATGCATGGCACAAGAGTACCATGGGGATAGGGATGTTGATGGTCCATTACGCGAAATAGTTAACGTGAGTGTAACCAATGTCAATGAACGAAAGGCTTGTTATGCAAAGAGGGAAATCAAGGACTTGGAAGTTATGAGTGCAAGGGGGAGGATGATGTCATGGTGACATGGGGTAGTCTTTCATACTATTAGCATTCAAGACCCTTGGCATGTTTAACATTTTCCTTACCATATCACTAAACTCTAGAATCTACCATGTGTTTCATCTAATTAGTTCATATTTCAAGATGGGTTGGTTAAATGCATATTCTTAGAACTAATGCACTGCCCTGTGAAAAAAATAGTGATATGTTTGGTGATGAAAATATGCAATTTTATGCAAGGTACAATTTTCACCCGAAAGAAAATAAAGAAATTATGGAAATAAATGTTGTGAAATTAAGGGCGATTTTAGATGAAGGTCCAAGGTGTGGGGACCAATGAATTCAAACAATCTTATTGGTGGAAAGCTTTAAATTGGTCCCAAGGCCTTTAGACAAAGGTCCAAGACCAAAAAGTGGCAAATGAAAATTAATATGGCACCTATTTTGGAGGGAAAATCAATCGGTTCTAACCAAAAGACAATGCTAAAAGGAGAGCTCCTAATTTGGAAAACTAATAATCAAACTAAGGACCAAGGAACACTCCAACTCAAGGATTCAATTTGCTTTATAGGAGTCCAAATTTGTTCCTAGGAAATTGGACCTTGGACCTTCATCTAAAGTGGAAAACATTAAATAGGCCAAAGGAAATGAATGTAGCTAGTACAAAAGTACTGTTGCGATTTTTTTCCTTTAATCTTCCCATTTGCCCAATTTATTTTCACCTTTCATGCCTAGGCATGTTTTGAATCCATGTTATGCATGTTACGAACACATTAGGGGTATAAAGGGGTATGTAACATATTACTTAGCATGTTATGTGAAGTTACAAGTGCAAAACATGCCTAGGTGTCACTTGAGAAAATATGGATGGGGCAAAGGGGCAGATTGGAAGAAAAAATTGTAGGAATACTTTCATACTGATTACATTCATTTCCTTTGTCCTATTTAATATTTTCCATCTAAAGTCGGCCTAATGGTGTTTTAAGTGCAAGACCTTTTTTACTCCTGATGTGGAGAACCACAATCAGCACAATTGACATATGGTGGGCAAACATGTTGGATCCGAGATCTCAAGCCTTAGCCTAATGAAAGCTACTTATGTTTTGCCCATTTTTGGTTTTATGACTTGCTTTGTGTTATGGTGCCCACAACTAAATCTGTTATTTGTGATGGAATTAGAGAAAACCTATAATTAATGGTCAGGCTAATCTTGCACCCACATTAATACATTCACCTTCTTGAATGAGCCCTTTCTTCAATAATAACTCCAAGACGCATCAAGGAAATGTTAAATTTGAACATGGAGACCCTGATTTAGTCTAAGGTTCATTTTACACTAAGAATCAAGGCTGAAAAAACTTGGGGTCAACTTTGAGCATTTTTGGCTTTTTGTCTAGCCCCAAATTACTAACAAATGTTATAACATTGGCCACAAGGGATGCAAATTGGCTTCCCAAATTTGATGGTATCCTTTTTTTCAGCCTTGGGGCCAATATAAAGCCATAAAGTTTAGCATTTATTAGTAACTTGGGGCAAATTGAAAAGATTTTTTCTATTTCAACCTTGATTCCTAGTGTAATTTAACCCTTGAGGCTAATTTCAACTTTTGAACTAATAGGAATGTGTGATTTGAATTGAACATCGGCCTCAACTCCTAGTGTAAAGTGGGCCTAACGGCATCTCCACAAGTCCTGGGTATATGGCCTTGGACAATAAATTTTGGCTCAGCACAATGGCTTTGGTGTGGACATTTTCCCTGAGAATACAAAAGCAAGCAAAAGGCTTAAGAAAGGACAATGCTTGCTATTGATTGTTGGATAGATTGTTAGACATGTGGTTGGTCCAAGCAAGTTGCTAGTAGTTATTATTAGTTACCAATCATTTGTAGTGTTAGTTTTAGAATGGGGTTGGGAAAAAAAGAAAAGAAATTAATCCTGGTTTTGGGAAATATTGTGTTCCATTGCCACATACTCAAAGCACCTATGGAGTTGTTATAAAAGATGATTTTAGCTACAATAGAAGGTGTCTTTCTACGTCAAGTGATTTCACTAGATTTTGAATGAATAACTAATGTTAATCATAGATGGAAGTCATTGTATGCGAACAATTCAGTTCACAAAACCAAAAAAAAAAAAGTTTCAAATATCCTAGATTCATTCTAAATATAACATGCATAATAAAAGTTCTAACATAATCTATCAAAAGGATGAATGATATTAAGCTGATAATATATCTATTCTAACACCCCTTCATATGCTCAACATACACAAACACTTTTGATCGGCAAGATATGTTGGATGAGGGAGAACAAACAATAAAACAACATAGATCTACTGCTTCTACATTATTTCCTAACAAGATGTCAATAATGTTTTTTCGTCAGTAGTGTCTTTGTTAGCAAGATCTAAACATATTTTTCGTTAGTTAACATCTTCTTCATCATTCCTATGTCATCAACATCTTCCTTCACACTTTGTTAGAAGAAGTCATTCCATTCATAATGTAATCACACATGCACACACTTTAATTTTGCTAATCCCAATCAAATTTTTAGGAGACTACTTAAGTAAAGACTTTCTATATCATTATATAACTTTAAACTTAACATTCTTTAGATTGAGTCTACTTCTACATGCTTCAAATTTAATTCGACCTAAGGCCTTCATGAGCATATCAACAGGTTGTTTTGTTGTATTGATAAAATCAACTTAAACTATTTTCTTTTCTACTTTCTTTTGTATGAAATGCCAAATATCTACTTCAAAGTGCTTTGTTTTATCATGAAAAATTGGGTTCTTAGAAAGTTTAATGGTGCTCTAATTGTGACACATGATTTTGCGCTCATGTCTAGTCCTAGTTCATGCAATAGTCGATGAATCCATACAACCTCACAACAATAGTTAGCTAACAATCAATACTCACATTCACATGACAACTGTGAAATTGAATTTTTTTTCCGACAACACCATGAGATGGGTGTAGATCCAAGGAGGAAAATGTTTGTTGTTGTGGAGGTTCAATCATCTAAATCAAATGTGTAATCTGCATTAGAAAACCCCCAAAATTGGGTATCCTCCCCCTTGCCAAAGAAAAGGCCAAATGATGGGTATTTTTGGATGTAGCAAAAAATTTGTCAAACACATGAAGATGCTTAGTTTGAGGTGCTTGCATGTGTCGACTAAGGATGCTGATGATGTATTGAAGGTCAGGTTAGATCTTGGTCAAATAATGAAGTTTACCTACCATTTGCTAGTAAAGAGCAATGTTGATTGGTTCGGTGCCGATATCATGTTGAAGACGGGTGCTCTCATGCATGGGAATGTGAACTGGTGTGGAATTAGCCATGTGGAATTCATCAAGGAGGTTGCAAGCATAGGATGTCTAGTGAAGCAGGAGATCGTGCATGGTGCACTTCAATTTGACACCAAAATACTTTTACACAAGGCCCAAGTCATTCATAGGAAATTTTGCCATCAATTGAGAGTTGTGTTGGGCTACTCCTTGTTCATCATTCCCTATCATAAATAAGTGATCAACATACATGACCATAATAACCTCTAAAACCTATCTCTCGGTAATTATCTCTTCTTCATGGATCTCCAATAAAAAGGACGCAAGGTTTGATTTAAGTGCTAAAATTTAAACAAGAAGTATGGAGGAGCAAGCTTTGAGTGCAACTCTCAAGACCTTGAGGAAAAACAAATGCATTGCAATTCTAGACTCAAAATCCAAGGAAGCTGAAATTGACCTTTTCTTCCCAACAACTTCTTTTTCTCCTCTTTATTTGAGAACTCTAAGGACTGAAGCATGAAGGGAGCTATACATCTTTGTGGCTCATGAAGTTGCTTCTACCTTGAATTTCTTCTTCATTGGAGAGGTATCCATTACCCACCCACAATTTTATTTTATTTTAATTTCTAGCAAACTCCCATCATTTCCTTATAGAAATAGTTGGCAACTTGGTTTCTCACATAATTTCAAGAATAATTCTCCAACTTGGGTTCTTGCAACTCTATTTGGATTATCTAGTGAGGAGTTCCTATGACAACATTGACTTAATTATGTACCCAATTGAAAAACACTGAGGTTTTCACACTAAATGTGTCAAACTTAAGAATATATAAACAAGCTTACAAAGCATAAAACAATAATGCAAGATCAATATCCATCCATGAGAACTTAAACCTTAATCAACTAATCTTCTACTATGTCAATGTTTGAAAGGAACCCTAGTCAAACATTACTTTGAGGAGTTTAATCACTAATTCCAACCAATTGTGGCAAGCAAGGAAAACAAGAACAAGTATTTGAAAGCTGGAAATTATGACTCCTTTGGGTAACATTAACTTAAACAAAATATTGGAAAAAATTGCACATATGTCCATGAAGCAAAATTGTGGACAAACATTTCAATGAATCAAAAGGTGTTATGCTTTGATAGGTATTAAGCGCTATGAACTTAATGGATAAGTATCCAATATTGTAGCACATGGGAAAGGAGAAGAAGCAGATGTGCCAAGGCTCATGCTCAATGGAGCATGATCGTAGGAGCTTGAAAACTGGTGCTCTTAATGTGGAGAAAAGTTTCACATGTTGTCGACTTGCAAAACTTTGGCAAGAGGTTGTGAACCTCAAAAATGAGGTTGACAAAAAAAACACCTAGGTTGTTTGGTGAGGAGTTTTATACCCTAAGCCACGTCTTTTTGTGCATTGAAAATGAAAATGGTCTACAAGTACAAAATGGACACATTGAATTTTCAATGGTTGTTGAAAAATTGGTAAACATTGTTCCTATTTTGGTATGTCAAAATCCTTTCTATAAAACCTCAAATTCCAAAGTTGTGAAGCTGGCATATTCCCCTTTTTGATATCATAACAATGTTGTTTGGTTGTTTCATGGGCTTGTTGATGGTGTTTATTGATTTCAATTTATTTTGAATTGAATATGACAAATGGGGTCATTTCATAATGAACTTGGTTGGGCCTTTTCACATTCCACAGGAGCTGACAATTTGATCTAATTGTATTGATTTACAAATGTCACCTCAATGTAAAAATGTTTTAAGACCTTCAACCTTGACTGAATGTGAAAGATGCAATGAGGAATATTTTTATGTGTTAGTGGATACACAATTGGAATCAACAATAACATCAATTGGACAAGTATGTTGAATGTTGGTAGTTGTGTAAAATTTTCTTCATGTGGGTGGGTGAAATTCTATATGGTTTGCTTTTAGGTTGGGTGTGTCATGTTATGCAAGGATGGTGACAATTGTGGAACACCACCACTAGAGGTAGCTAGAGCTTGGGTATTAGGTAAAAATATTCCTTTCTTAATTGGGCCAGATATTATCAAAGCTCCTCAAGGCTCCAGAGCAAAATATTATCAAGGCTCTATCATGGCTTCAAAACAAAATCTTAACCATTTGAAAGTCCCAAAAAATGAACTATCTTGTATTAGATTGTCAGAATTTTTTGTAGAGAGAGAGGTGAATAATTTATTTGTTTGAAGTATGGGCTAAGAATCATGGAATCAAATTTTTGAAAATGCCTGATTAGTATGGGTGGTGACTTTGTGTGGATGATTTATTGGAACTATTACATTTGAAGTTTGAGTTACTTAGTCATGGCAATGATTTCAAAGTTTGGGAAAAACAAAATCTAACGAGATCTTGTTAGGATGTCTAATGATATTCACAAGGGACTTTCATGAGACAACTTATCAATAAGAAGATAACACTAGTTGCTTATTATTAGAACCATCTTCATAGAGTATTATTGTGGGCAACCATTGTAACCATGACTTGTAATGAAGTATTCCCATTGTGAGTTGAGTATGTTAAGTAGTGCATTCATTGAATGGTTGTCATAGAGGTCTTTAGGGGCCAAAAACATCCACATTTGCCCACAATGTTAGTTGAATTTTTGTCATTAAATTCGAGTTATATGATTTTTAGTAGATGTCAAGTGGATCACAAAGTTGGTTCATCAAGGATGAAGGCTAAAAATGGTGATGAAGAGATTTTTTTGTGAAAATAAGAAAATTTAACTAATGATTTTTTGGCGCAACAAAAGGTTGATAGATTTATTCCCTCTTGTGATGATCTTCTTGCATTCAAAGGTCACAATCATAGAATATTATTAACCTTTCCAATGGCCTTAAATCCCTTTGTTACAATGTAGGAAAAAATGTTTTTCCATGTCATACCCAATCATTATTAATGCAAAATTGAATTTGCTTATATGTTTTTCACTTGCAATACTTGATGCGGTTTCAGATGAAAGTTGTTTTTTCAAATTGCAACACCCATTTAAATCAAGCTTTTGGAGTGCATTCAATTGGCCAATAGATGAAGGTAATTCTTTCAAGTTCGACACCACAACAAATCAAGCTTTGGGAGTGCATTCAATTAGCCAATAGATGAAGGTAGTTCTTTCAAGTTGTCACACCATGACAAATCAAGCTTTTGGAGTGCATTTAATTGGTTAATAGATGAAGGTAATTCTTTCAAATTGTCACACCATGACAAATTAAACTCTTGGAGTGCATTCAATTGGCCAATAGATGAAGGTAGTTTTTTCAAGTTGTAACACCCTCTCAAATCAAACTCTTGGAGTGCATTCAATTGGCCAATAGATGAAGGTACTTCTTTCAAGTTGTAACACCTTTTCAAATCAAGCTCTTGGAATGCATTTAATTAACTAATAGATGAAGGTAGTTTTTTCAAATTGTAACACCATGACAAATCAAGCTCTTGGAGTGCATTCAATTGGCCAATAGATGAAGGTGGTTTTTTCAAGTTGGAACATGATAATAAACCAAGCTTTTGGAGTGCATTCAATTGGCCAATAGATGAAGGTAGTTTTTTCAAGTTGTCACACCATGACAAATCAAGCTTTCAGAGTGCATTTAATTGGTTAATAGATGAAGGTAATTCTTTCAAATTGTCACACCATGACAAATCAAGCTTTTGGAGTGCATTCAATTGGCCAATAGATGAAGGTAATTTTTTCAAATTCGACACCACAACAAATCAAACTTTGGGAGTGCATTCAATTGGCCAATAGATGAAGGTAGTTCTTTCAAGTTGTCACACCATGACAAATCAAGCTTTCGGAGTGCATTTAATTGGTTAATTGATGGAGGTAATTTTTTCAAATTGTAACACCATGACAAATCAAATTCTTGGAGTGCATTCAATTGGCCAATAGATGAAGGTAGTTCTTTCAAGTTTTTCAATTTTTTCAAATTGTAACACCATGACAAATCAAGCTTTTGAAGTGCATTTAATTGGTTAATAGATGGAGGTAGTTTTTTCAAATTGTAACACCATGACAAATCAAATTCTTGGAGTGCATTTAATTAGCCAATAGATGAAGGTATTTCTTTCAAGTTGGAACACCCTAACAAGTAAAACTTTTGGAGTGCATTCAATTGGCCAATAAATGAAGGTAGTTATTTCAAGTTGTAACACCTTTTCAAATCAAGCTTTTGAAGTGCATTCAATTGGCTAATAAATGAAGGTAGTTTTTTAAAGTTGGAACACCCTCTCAAATCAAGTTGTTGGAGTGCATTCAATTGACCAATAGATGAAGGTAGTTTTTTCAAGTTGGAACACCCTAACAAATCAAGCTTTTGAAGTGCATTCAATTGGCCAATAGATGAAGGTAGCTCTTTCAAATTGCAACATTCTCTCAAATCAAGCTCTTGGAGTGCATTCAATTGACCAATAGATGAAGGTAGTTCTTTCAAATTGGAACACCCTCTCAAATCAAGCGCTTGGAGTGCATTCAATTGACCAATAGATGAAGGTAGTTCTTTCAAGTTGGAACACCCTCTCAAATAAAGCTTTTGGAGTGCATTCAATTGGCCAATAGATGAAGGTAGTTCTTTCAAGTTGTAACACTCTCTCAAATCAAGCTCTTGGAGTGCATTCAATTGACCAATAGATGAAGGTAGTTCTTTCAAGTTATAACACCCTATCAAATCAAGCTCTTGGAGTGCATTCAATTGGCCAATAGATGAAGGTACTTCTTTCAAGTTGGAACACCCTGTCAAATCAAGCTCTTGGAGTGCATTCAATTGGCCAATAAATGAAGGTAGCTCTTTCAAATTGTAACATTCTTTCAAATCAAGCTTTTGAAGTGCATTCAATTGGCCAATAAATGAAGGTAGTTCTTTCAAGTTGGAACACCTTGACAAATCAAGCTCTTGGAGTGCATTCAATTGACCAATAGATGAAGGTAGTTTTTTCAAGTTGGAACACCCTGTCAAATCAAGCTCTCAGAGTGCATTCAATTGGCCAATAGATGAAGGTAGTTCTTTCAAGTTGGAACAACTTGTCAAATAAAGCTTTTGGAGTGCATTCAATTGGCCAATAGATGAAGGTAGTTTTTTCAAGTTGAAACACTTGCCCAAAATAAACTCTTGGAGTGCATTCTATTGGCCAATAGATGAAGGTAGTTTTTTCAACTTGAAACACCTTGACAAATCAAACTTTTTGAGTGCATTCAATTGGCCAATAGATGTAGGCAATTTTTGCAAGCTCCCACACCCTACCAAATCAAATTCTTGGAGTGTTTTTAATCGGCCAATAGATGAAGGTATTTTTTCTAAACTTTGGCATTGTGCCAAATCAAATACTTGTAATTGTAAACAATAAAACAAATTATTTGGCAACTTTCGAATCATGCATTTTTTGAGGCACAACCACTTAACGTTATTCAAATTTCGCCCTTGGATGAAATTTTTCACTATAGTTGGTGAAGCTTCTGTTAGGTCAACCAACCTAAGGTTGTGAAATCCCTTTGAGCCGATTTGGGACAATGTAGGGAAATCGACACATTTTTTCAATGAGATGCCTTCTAAATTTTCCACCACCTGTCACATGAAATGAAAACAAAAAGGATTATCAATATAAAAACAAATTCATCCTAATGCCAATTTTTATTAAAAAAACATGTATTCACAAAATTAAAACTCAAAATTAAAACATTTCATTCTAGACATGAAAAATTCATAGGAAATAAAAATAAAATTATAGGATTGCAATAGTATGATGACAACCTCATCCTTTTGTAAAAGGAAATTTGACTCATTTGATTTCCATATAAATCGATTCACAATTGGAAGTTCCATTGCAATATTTTGACCCATCTCTTGTAATTGTTCATTTATGTACAAGATTCCATCTTCTACCAATTGGACTAAAGATCTATGTTGCAAATTTTGTAATTCAAACTTCCGGTTTAAATAATCTCCATTCCACACTCGACAAATTGTACTTATTTTCAAACCACCCAAAAAACAAGCAATATCCAAAAACATGTTTTGATGTTGTTTATCCAAATGGTCATAAGAAATCTTCAATACATTCCAAAGCTCTTCATCATCATTGCCCCTCATGAGATTTTGCCCACTTTTCAATTTTCTCAATGCACCTTGCCAGGTTTCTAATTCTTTAGTATTGCACAAAAAAGAACCCAATACTTTAAGACTTAAAGGGAGCCCCCCACAAGCTTTTATAATATTCATACATATGTCTTTAAAATCCTTTGTTGGAACATGGTTTGTGTCGCAACCCCACTTTGGCCAAGTGTGGGGGTGAAGCCCAACATTTGGAAAAGTTGGAGGTTGGGAGTCTTCCGGGACTCTCAAATGTTCAGAGCTTAACAGCAAGGCCCAAAACACCTCGCATTGGGGTGTTCTTGGTGTCATTGGAAAGGTCTTGAAACTTAGATATCGAAAATGCCCTCGCATTGACAATTCGGACATCTGCAGCCCAAGTTATGGGCAAAAGAAGGGCCGGGAGTCAAATTGCCAGTTTGACTCCCGACCACTAAAAGTCGGGAATCGACCTCTTCCCGACGTCCGATTTGAGCGTGCGACATGGCGTTGGAAAGATCTTGACAAGGGCTACAACTTTGGTTCAGACCTCGTCACGATCCAACTCTGCAGTCGGGAGTTATGGCGGTTCAAAGTTCTGAGAGTCTCGCCGGGACAATTTCGAGACTCCATTTCGGGAATCCCGGGAATTTGTGCCATTCGGATGTAGCCTCCGCGACCAGCCGCAAAGAATACTATATGGGGGAAGGTGGTGGCTTCCCCCGAGTCCGGGCCGTGGTGAGTCTTGTGTCCAAATGCCCGTGGCAAGTCCCAACACCAAAGGGTGTCCCGAATGCTAAACTAACCCGATTTGGGTGGTTTTTGGATGCAGATTCACATGAGCTAAGTTAGTCCTTCTTCCTAGTCTAATTCCGGGGCTCCCAACTTGACCCTCTACCCCTTTCTAGAGTTGGAAGCCGGGAGCGTGCTACCAAGTTCAACTTTCCGCAACTTGACTTTGTGAAACCTTCAAGTGGGTTTCACCCCGTGACTTG